>OGDM01000120.1_pt1 | contig 49635 bp, 36 predicted proteins | sample 1570491 | NCBI WGS metagenome assembly OGDM01 (sample SAMEA2582159, study PRJEB24529) | metagenome
TGTAGCTGTGATTTAGTTTAAGTCACTTTGCATAATAAATTTGTTGGCATAAGAAATGGGAAAGGGGTTCAGCTTTATCGGAAACCAGTACCGCCTAGTACTGGAGGATAAGGAATATTTTGTGGATATGCTCTTTTTCAACCGCTGTACCCGGTCCCTGATAGCGCTGGAATTAAAAATAGGTTCATTCCAACCTGAATATGTGGGGAAAATGAACTTTTACCTGAACCTGTTGGACAGACAGGTAAAGATGCCGGACGAGAACCCGTCCATCGGTATTATATTGTGTGCGGACAGGAACAATGTGGAAGTGGAAGTGGCCTTGCAAGGCTCAACGGCTCCGATCGGAGTTTCCGAATACAGTTACCTGATTCCACAAAAACAGATCAAAGAGTTAATCAACAACGAATTGTCCGGAAATAAGGAATAGAAGAAAACAGCCGTAAGGAAAATAAAAACGCATCCCGGCATTTGTTCCGGGATGCGTTTTTGGTATACCCGAAAGGTCACAGATATTGCTTCCAACCGTCCGATACAGGTACGACAGATTTTGTTTTCCGCACGGACAGAGGGTTCCCGTTCCCGTCCAGATATTTTCCCATCAGACTGTCAATGACATTCTTATTCTCGACCTGGGAAGAAAAAATCTCAAACAGGTCTGTTTCCCGGATGGTGTGCAGAGTAAGGGCCGCACGGAGAGATTTCTCCTCATCCTTGTCCGCATCATTCAGTTTAAACAATACGTTGCCAGCATTGTCAAGATCATCAGGCGTTACGACCCGTGAAACGGCATCCACTGCCGGATACGTTCCGTCCAGTTCTTCCTGTTCCTCTTTCAGCATTCTCATCTCCTCCAACGGTAATTTACATTCCACTTCTTCCTCAGCGACATCTTCCTCCTCACCTATAAAATCCGCAGCCGTTTCCAACGGCTGGCTCATATAGGGGGCAACGCTCTTTCCTGCATCCTCATCCAGATAGACAAAACAGGTGCTGCCCATAATGCCGGATTCGCCGCCCGGTTCCGACAAGACATTTTCCGGCTCTTTCTCTTTTACGGGAGGTAACTTCGTATACAGCAGGTCACAAATTTCACGTATCTTCTTTTTCTGCCCACATACCTTATATAATATATAACAGGCACAGGCAAGACGTATCGACAAATAAACTATAGTTCCCATTCCACCGGTTTTTGGGTCGCTTCCCGATTATACATTCCGTTAATTATATCCTGATACCTTTTCAGATGGTCCGACAGTACACTGTTCACAAATGTGGGGACAGACATTTCCGGTGCAATGACCGGAAGCACCCTGGCCAGGACCTTATACAGTGAATCATGTATATAAGTCTGTCTTCTGGCTCCAGTCAGTTTCTGTTGCAGGAATTGTTCCCGGTAATCATCAAAGCCGTATGCCCGCGGTGTTTTCTTCCCCGCGAACGGTTTCTTCTCAATGGAGACATCAGGTTTCTTTTCTTTTTCTTCCGACACTCCGGAGGCACCGGCATCTTCTTCCGGCCGTTCATCCTGTTTCCTTATCTTTTCCAAGGCCGTTGTATCTCCGGCTACCATACGCTTGAGCGCGTCCTCGTCCACATTATAGACGGATCTGTTCTTGTTTGCCATAGTCATGTCCGGTTAAAGTCCGAGTATGGTTTCCATTTCAGCGGCAAGCAGATCGAGGTTGCTTCCTTTCAGAGCGGCGGCGGAAGGCGGAAACAGGGTGCTGCGGAATATCTGCCCGTTCAAACCGACATCCTTTTTATAACGCTCCGCAGCCGGAAGGACCGTATTCAATACAGGTAATCCCAAAGAACGGATGATTTCCATATAAGCGTCATACAAGTCCCTGGAGACGCGCTTGTCCATTTTATTCCAGAACATATGGATATCACGCAAGGGGACTCCCTTGTGATGAAGCAGATATTCCCGGATGGACAGGACAAATGACATGCTGCTCTGCATGACCATCCTCTCCTGGGTGATCGGGGTAAAAACATAGTCCATATTGATGATGGACTGGAAAACGCCTGTGGTATTGACCGTTCCGGGAAGGTCCAAAAGGACAAGGTCATATTCGGTATCGGAACGGTCTATAAAACCATAGGCAGTTTCCTTGGCTTGTTCGGGCGTGGAAGCCAGGATATTGTAGGCCTTTCTGCCCGTATCCCCGAACTGCTCCACCAGCAAACTTTGCAGACGAGGGGTCTTTTCCACATTTTTTATGTCCCATTCACGCATAGTCATCATGCTGTGCTGGGGGTAGTCACAATCTACCACAAGCACGTTCTTTGCCTTATGGTAATGGAAATAGCTGGCAAGCAACACGGTTAACGTTGATTTACCGACTCCGCCCTTCTGATTGCTGAGGGCTACAAATAAAGGTTCCTTCTTCATAACTTCATGAAATTAAGGGTTAATGACTTATTTTCTTTTCGCCTGTATCCTTACATCAAGTGACGCCGCACAATACTGTACAGCAGCATGAATACGGCTATGTATCACTGTTTCCATACATGGGCGGTATCGCATCCAACCGGGGTACACAGTACCGTCCCGTCACAGTCTGCACCACATCAATACGACTTCTCTTGTGCCGGACCGATACGATACATGCAGCCTTGCGTCACGCTAAAAACGGAATGTACCTTTGATGCCAAACGTCAATATTCGTTATGCACGACTGTATCTATACAAAAGCTGCCTCATGGCATCGATACGCCTACGTATCATTGCAACGGAACGGTGCCGTATCCATACATGACCAACGTCACATTCAACCGGAATACACAGTATTGTCCCACTACCATAGGCACCGTATTGATAAAGCATTTTTTATACCGTACCGTTCCGTCCCTTACTGCATTGCGTCACGCCAAAAGTAGAACGGATTTTTGATACAATAACTAAAATCCGCTTCACCTGACATGACATGTCATCAGATGTCATCACTTGTCACATAAACTTCTATTTCACAATCACTTAATCCGTCATAACTTTGCAAAGTCGGAATAAGACTATGGAGGAAACCATGCTTCATCGGACTACAGCACGCCGTGAACGTCGCGCAGCAATCCGACGAAGGAGGATTCTATGTTCAAACGAACATAGCAAGTTGTGTTTTCGTCCGACAGGAAGTGTCCTGTCCGACGAAAACCACTTGCCCGACCTGACAGTCGGGGAATTTCCTCCAAAGTCGGAAATTCCGGAAGAGAAAAAAGGACGGACCATAATTATGCAAAGAGTATGAAGGAAGAATCGAGAGCAAAAACGGGCAGAAAGCCCAAAAGCGATCCGGCGGACTACAAATACAGCTTCCGCCTGAATGCCGGAGAGAACATGCGGTTTGAAAAATTGGTTACCGAATCAGAGGCAAAAGACAAAACACGTTTCATCAAAAAAGCCATCTTCGGTGGCACAATCAAAGTGGTTAAAATCGACAAGGCGACAATGGATTACTACATCCGCCTTACGGAATTTCACAAACAATTCCAGGCTGTCGGTAACAACTACAATCAGGTCGTACGTGCCATCAGGAGCAATTTCGGGGAGAAACGTGCGATGTCGCTACTTTACAAACTGGAGAAAATGACACTTGAGCTGATGCTACTGAACAAAAAAGTGATAGCACTAACCGAAGAATACCAAAAGAAATGGTTGCAAAAATAAGTCATGGAGCCAGCCTATACGGGGCACTGCATTACAACCACGAGAAAATAGAGAAAGGGACGGCTGAAATACTCTCCGGCAACCGGATGATTTCAGACCGCCCGGGACGACCGGGCGAGGACATGCGCCTTGCCTTGCTCTCCTTTGAGAATTACCTGCTGGCAAACAGGAACACGGAGAAGCCCGTCCTGCACATTGCACTCAGCCCGGCACCGGAGGACAAGCTGACCGATGAACAGCTGGTGGAACTGGCGCAGAATTATATGCAGAAGATGGGATATGGCGACCAGCCCTACATTGCTTACAAGCATGGTGATACACACAATACCCATATCCATATCGTAAGTGTATGCGTGGATGAAGAGGGACGGAAAATCAATGATTCTTTCGAGCACCGCCGTTCCATGACCGCCTGTCGGGAATTGGAAACAGACTTCGGATTACGCAATAGTGCGGATATGGAAGAACGGAACCCGAAAGCGGAATTAAAGAAGGTAAATACGTCCGGGGGAGACATACGGCATCAGATAAGCAACACCCTAAAAGCTGTATTAGGAAGTTACCGCTTCCAGACATTCGGGGAATACAGCGCGGTATTGTCTACCTTCAATATTGAAGCCAAGCAGGTACGGGGAGAATTCAAAGGCGAGCCTTATACCGGTATTATCTATTCGGCTACCGATGACAGCGGAAAAGTGGTCAGCCCGCCTTTCAAGAGTTCACGCTTCGGCAAACGTTTCGGAAACGAACGTCTGGAAAAGAGGATGCTTTCACACACCAGGGATTTCAAGGATGGTAAATGGGCACCGGCTATTCATGCACAGGTGGTTTATGCCATGCGGCACGCACGTTCGCGTGAAGAACTGGCCGGACTATTAAAGAAAGCCCGCATTGATGCAGTATTCCGGGAAAATGAGCAGGGACATATCTACGGTGTCACGTTCATCGACCATAACAGGCGGGAAGTATTTAACGGTTCGCGCATGGGCAAGGAATTTTCCGCTAACATTTACAATGAACTTTTCAAATGGTGGGACGGTATACCTGCCACAGAACGTTCCGCACATACCGGCACCGAACTATGGCAGCACCATTCGCACAAGGCGGAACCGGGAAGCGCATTGGAACAGGCGGCAGGCATATTCTCCATAGAAACCAATCCGGTGGATTACGAGGAGGAAGCCCTTGCACTCCGGATGAAGAAAAGGAGAAAAGCGAAACGAAAGTCCCGCGGTATTTAAGGAAAACTGATTATTACCCCCATTTACACATAAGTATTATGCAACAGGAAGACGATTTGAGAGCACTCGCCAAAATAATGGAATTCGGAAGGGCGGTGAGCATTTTTCTTTTGGTAGTACACGTATACGTGTATTGTTATCCGAGCATTGCCAGTTGGAATTTAAATCTGGAAGTGATAGACAAAATAATTATGAACTTCAACAATACAACCGGGATCTTCAATTGCGTCCTATGGAGCAAACTGGCAGCTATCCTGCTGTTGGCCGTCTCGTGTCTGGGAACAAAAGGTGTCAAGGGCGAGAAGATCACCCGGCACAAAATCCATGCAGCACTCTTCGCAGGATGCATCCTTTTCTTTCCCAACTGGTGGATATTGGATTTGCCCCTGCCCCATGCGGCTGTCACCGCACTTTATGTATTCACATTGGTGTCCGGCTATCTTTGCCTGCTGATGGCAGGATTGTGGATGAGCCGTCTATACAGGCACAACCTGATGGAGGACGTGTTCAATCTCGAAAACGAGTCTTTCCAACAGGAAACCCGGTTGATGGAAAATGAATACTCGGTCAACCTGCCGACAAAGTTTCAGTATCAGGGGAAACTCAATGACGGATGGATAAATGTGGTGAATCCCTTCCGCGCAACTATCGTGCTTGGTACACCCGGTTCGGGCAAATCATACACAGTGGTAAATAACTACATACGCCAGATGATTTCAAAGGGATACAGTTGTTACATTTACGATTACAAGTTTGACGATTTATCCATAATTGCATATAACACATTGTTAAACAATATGGATAAATACAAGATAAAGCCCAAATTCTATGTCATTAATTTCGATGACCCGCGTAGATCACACAGATGTAACCCTATCAATCCGGAGTTCATGACGGACATCTCGGATGCATATGAAGCAAGCTACACAATCATGCTAAATTTGAACAAAACGTGGATTGAGAAACAGGGGGATTTCTTTGTGGAATCACCCATCATTCTTCTGGCGGCAATTATCTGGTATTTAAAGATTTACAAAAACGGCATCTATTGTACATTCCCGCATGCGGTGGAACTGCTGAACAAACCGTATTCAGATCTATTTACTATATTAACCTCTTATCCGGAGCTGGAGAACTACCTTTCACCCTTTATGGACGCTTGGAAATCCGGAGCTCAGGATCAGCTCCAGGGGCAGATTGCCAGTGCAAAGATACCGCTCACCAGAATGATTTCACCACAGCTTTACTGGGTAATGACGGGTAATGATTTTTCCTTAGATATCAACAATCCGAACGAGCCGAAATTGCTGTGCGTAGGCAATAATCCCGACCGACAGAATATTTATTCGGCGGCCCTGGGATTGTACAATTCCCGCATTGTAAAGCTGATTAATAAAAAAGGACAACTGAAAAGTACGGTAATCATTGACGAATTACCGACTATATATTTCAGGGGACTGGACAATCTGATTGCCACGGCACGAAGTAACAAGGTAGCGGTCTGTCTGGGCTTTCAGGATTTCAGCCAGTTAAACCGCGATTATGGTGAAAAAGAATCCAAAGTAGTGCAAAATACTGTGGGTAATATTTTTAGCGGCCAGGTGGTCGGGGAAACCGCCAGGACACTTTCAGAGCGGTTCGGAAAAGTACTCCAGAAGCGGCAGTCCGTATCCATCAACCGGCAGGATGTGTCCACCTCAATCAACACGCAACTCGACTCTCTTATTCCTGCCTCCAAGATAGCAAATCTTTCACAAGGAACATTCGTTGGTGCCGTATCGGACAACTTCGGAGAGAAAATAGAACAGAAGATATTCCACGCCGAAATCATCGTAGACCACGAAAAAGTCAGCGGGGAAGAGAAGAATTACAAAAAAATACCCGTCATCAATGAATTCAGGGACAGGGAGGGAAACGACATCATGACGCAGCAGATCGGACGGAACTATGACAGGATCAAGGCGGATGCGCAGGCAATCATTAACATGGAAATGGAACGCATTAAAAATGACCCGGAACTCTGCAGGCGGCTGGGACTGGAGAATGAAGATGACAAAAAGAAGAGAAACGGGAAACAGGAATAAATGCGCATTTTCCCCTCCATAATTTTGAAAGAATCGAGTAGGAGGAAAACGAATTGGTATTCTTCCTACTTTTTCGTTTTCCGACCTCTCACACCACCGTACGTGCCGTTCGGCATACGGCGGTTCCTATTTTGGGCACCATTTGAGATAGCAGTCCATGAACTCCATATAGCCTGCCTTACGCAATTTATCATTGGACATTACAAAGGTTACTATTGGGCTGTTCGAGACACGCCAATAACCTAGACGAGTGTTTCCCCATTGATATGCCTGCCACTCAGAGACACCGCATTTCTTTAAGTTTGCTACTCGGGTTTTGGCATTCTTCCATGATTTCCAGATACACATGCGAATACGTCGTCTTAGCCATTCGTCGGTTTCAATACAAAGCCTTTTCATTTGTGCAAGGCAGAAGTAGGCAATCCATCCTCTTATGTAATCTTTGAGTTTCTGTTTCCTTTTCTCATATCCCCATCCATTACTCCGACTTGTCAATTCTTTGAGTTTTGATTTCATCTTGTTTTTGGATTTTGAGTGTACAAGTAGAATACAGTCCCCTTTCTTCACATAAAAGGAGTACCCTAAGAACTTTACTCCTTTCACATAAGATACGACCGTCTTTTCATGGTTCACTTTAAGGAAGAGTTTCCCTTCTATGAACAGAGTTATCGATTCCCTTACACGTTTGGCGGCACGTTTGGATTTGCAAAATATCATCGCATCGTCTGCGTAACGGACAAAGGGGGGGGCCACGTCTTTCCAGTTCCTTGTCCAATTCATTGAGCATGATATTACTTAACAGAGGACTTAGAGGACCTCCTTGGGGAGTTCCTTCTGTACTCCTCTCGAACATTCCTCGGTTTATTACACCGCTACGAAGATATTTGTGTATCAGACTTATTACCCTTCCATCCTTTATGGTACGACTGAGTATTTCTATCAGCTTGCTATGACTTACCGTATCGAAAAAGCGTTCAAGGTCGAGGTCGACTACATATATATAACCTTCACTCACTATCTTTTGCGCCTTACGGAGAGCATCATGGCAACCCCTTTTGGGACGGAACCCGTAACTTGTCTTGGAAAACTGACGCTCGTATATCGGCGTCAACACTTGGTTTATGGCTTGTTGCACCAATCGGTCTACCACTGTGGGGATTCCTAAGAGGCGCTTTTTGCCATTGTCCTTTGGTATTTCTACCCTGCGTACAGGGTTGGGACGATAAGTCCCGGACTGCAAAGAGATTATCAGTTCATCCTTATTGGCCTTTAGCCATGGCAATAATTGTTCGCATGACATCTTGTCGATACCGCCACTTCCATTGTTCCTGACTACCGCCTTATAGGCTTTGTTCAGGTTCGATGGACTAAGGATGATTTCCAATAGGTGTTCTTTGTCAAATGGTACTTCCACGATGTTGTCTTCGGTCATCCACATGAAAGTCTGCACTCCCTCATACCATTCGGATTCCGTCCTAGCTCTTTGAGGGAAGTCATGAGCTTGGGCTGATGTTTTCTGCATTCTTTCTTTCATTTGCTAACTTTCAATTACTATCGTTTAATTATTAGGTTCGGTCCTTCATGGGAATATCGACAGTCCCACTACTATGACCTCTGCTGACTTCTCACGGCAAGCGTTACTCCATACATTTCGTAAAGACAACTATTCTGTATGTCCGTGAGACCTCCTCGGATAAGGGTATTAACTTTCTATCTTATGTCTGCTCCATTTACACCAACCGTTTCCGAATAGCTATAGGGCTTTGGTTTGTTCAGCAACCTTACCCACGGTCATATGCCTTATATGAAGTTTCTGTTCGTCAGACCAGATATTTGCCGCCAGCTTCTTTCAGATTCCAACTCGCGAGGGACACCATTGCTATTGGCTGTATGATTCCCGCTATTAGGGCTCATTGGGGACTTGCACCCGGTAGCTAATAACCATGCCGAGCATACTGAAACAGCCCCCGTTTTCCGGGGGCTGTCCTATATTCCCTTATTCACACAATACCGTATTTCCTCAACTTGTAATACAGGGCAGTCCGGCTGATGCCGAGTACACGGGCGGTAAGGGTGCGGTTGTTACCGGTCTGCCCAAGTATCCGAAGTATCTGCTGCTCCTCCTTTTCCGGACAGACAATCATGTTTCCCAATTTCATGCCCTGATCCAGATTCAGTTCCTGTGCGGATATCCGCCCCTCCCCGGCAAACACGACGGCACGCTGGACGGTATTCTTCAGTTCACGGATATTCCCCGGCCAGCCGTATTGCCGTAACACGGCAGCCGCTTCCCGGTCGAAGCCCTGAACCGGTTTCCCGTATCTTGCGGAAAACTGCTTCAGAAAGAATTCAGCCAACGGAAGGATATCCTCCCCGCATTCGGAGAGCAGGGGAACCCGGATAGTGAACTCGTTCAGACGGTGGTACAGGTCCTCACGGAAACTCCCTTCCGCAATGGCCTTCTCCAGATCCGCATTGGTGGCGGCGATAAGGCGGATGTCAAAGGGCCGTTCCCTGACTGTCCCGACCGGCAGGTAACGCTTTTCTTGCAGGGCGCGAAGCAGTTTCATCTGATTTACGGGAGCAAGGTTACCGATTTCATCAAGGAACAACGTACCACCTTCGGCAGCCTGGAAAAGTCCCGCCTTGTCACTGTCCGCACCGGTGAACGCCCCTTTGCAGTACCCGAAGAATTCGGATCTGACAAGGTCATCGGAAACGGCACCGCAGTCCACGGCTACAAAAGGCTTGTGCCTGCGCAGGCTCCGCTCATGAATCTCGGCGGCAATATGTTCCTTACCCGTACCCGATGCTCCACGAAGCAGGACGGACATGTCGGAACGGGCCACAGGGCCTATCAGCCGGTACATCTCACGGGCCTTTTCACTTTCACCACGGTAGAATTCCGTGCTGCCATGCTGCGGACGGCTGAACTCTTTTTCTATGACTTCCCAAAGCCGGTCCGGATGTACCGGCTTGCAAAGGTAATTGGAAGCCCCAAGCTGCATGGCTTCCACCGCATTCTCCACCTGGCCGTAACTGGTCATAATAAGGAACGGGATGGAATAATGTTTTCCCTTCATCCACTTCAGCAGCTCCATACTGCTGCCGTCCGGCAGGCGCAGGTCTGCCAGGACAAGGTCGAATTCCTTAGCCTGAAGTTCCTTACGGGCTGCCGAGAGTGTAACCACATAAGCGGTTGCCATACCCTTTTTCTTCAGCCAGTTACTGATACTGCGACTGAAGACAACATCATCCTCTATAATCAGTATATTTTTCATTTGCTTATTTTATATTCTTCTTCATATTTTCAGCACAGGCAATTAGTTTCCCAGCAGCTTCTCCTACTTTATAGATACACCTTATCTGTTCTTCCGTCCAGAGTTCCGGTTCAGACAGTACAATAGTCTGCAGTTCCTCTATCGGATAATCAAGGCGGACACTTGTCCACAGGGGAAGGTTCTTGTGCAGGATCTCTCGGACTGTCTGACGCTCATCCCTTTCCAATGCCCCGTGCAACCTGTCAAGGTCCTTGCGGCTTTCCCGGATGAAGATACCGAGCATCTCCCCCTTGTTGTCCTCCCCGGTCAGAATCAGGGAAAAATCCGGTTGCCATACCGTCTGCCTATTCCCTCTGACGATTCGGGAAACGGTTTCCAGCAGCTCATTCATCCGGAAGGGTTTACGGATACATCCGGCAAATCCCCGGGAAAGGTACTCCTCTTCCGGGTTCATATCGGCAGTCACGGCTATGACCGGAATTGTTCCGCCCCTTTCCATATTGGATGAACGCAACAACTCCAGCAGCCCGAACCCGTCCATGTCAGGCATGCGGATATCCGTCAGCAACGCGTCATAATCCTCATCCCGCAATCTTGCAACCACCTGACGGAAATCGGTATAACAGTCACATTCAACCCGGTTTCGCCTGAACATCTCACGTGTTGCGGAAAGTTGTCTCGGGTCATCGTCAAGAAGGAGAATACGCAGTCCTTCCGTTTGATAGTCAGACGGAAATTGTAACTCTTCCTTCAAGAAACCGCTGTCGGCAGGGGAAAGGGGAAGAGATACCGTAAAACAGCTGCCTTCCCCCGGGTGACTCTCCACCCCGATGAACCGCCCAGCTGTGAAACAAGCCGGGAAACGATGGCAAGGCCAAGTCCGAAACCGGAAACGCCGCGGGCATTATCAAGCCTTTCGAACGCATCGAATATCCGTTCCTGCTCCTCATCATTCATTCCCGCTCCCGTATCCTGCACTTTGATACACAATTCGCCGACGTTGAAAGTCGCTTCCAGCCGGACATATCCTTTCCCGGTAAATTTCAGGGCGTTGGAAAGCAGGTTGTTCACAATCTGCTGTAAATGTCCCTTGTCACAACTGACAACAGCGTTCATGCCGGAATACCGGGTCAACAGTTGCAATCCTTTCTTTTGAACGAGCGGCATGTAATTGTTGGTAATCTCCCTGAACAGGGTTTCCAGACAAAAGACGGAAATATTCTCCCGTGCCTGTCCTGTATCAAGCAGATAGAAGTTCATTAGCGTGTCCACCAACGAAAGCATATAGTCTGACGCATGTCGGATATTTCCGGCGTATTCCTCCTGCATAGCCCTTTCCTGTTCGCCGGGCAGCAGCTCCGCCGTTGCTCTGATAATGGCAAGGGGAGAGCGCAGGTCATGGGCGATAGTCAGCATCATACGCTTTCTGGATTGGAGGAGCTCCGTGTTTTCCCTGTTGGAAGCTTCCAGCTGACACCGATATCGGTTCCGCCGATTCAACTCCCGATGTATGATGATATAAAGTAAAATAGTCAGCAATGAAATAAAGACGGCAAAGGTGGAAACCGTATAAAAGGACCGTTCCCGTGCCTTGAAGAACTGCATGTAACGTTCCTCAAGGCGCCGGTCAGTCTCCAATTCAAAATCTCTGATGATACCGTATAATCTGCAGTTTAATGCCATATTGTTATTGAACAGACGCTCCATTTGTACCAGCAGACGTTCACGCTCAGTCTCCTGCCGCCCGGTCAGTTCCCTGTTTAAAGAATGAAGTATACTTGCAGTTGAGACCTTCCGGTCTTTTTCCGCAGGAGGTTGCAGCCGTTCCCGTTTTTCCTTCTGTTCCGAATAAACGGATTTTCTCTTCTTGCGTTTGAGGAAGGACCAGAAACTTTTCTTCGGAACTTCCTCTTTGACTTCAACAGGCGCTTTCTCATTGCGGATATGGGATGCAATCACTGGGATTTTCCGGTTTATGATTTCACCGGCTTCACGAAAACGGCTGAACGTATGCATTACCGTGTCAAGCAATTGTTCCTTTCTCTCCAGAAGCAGGCACAGCGAATCTATACGCCCCCGTTGTCCGGATGCATGCACATATTGCTTCAAGGACTGTAATATGCCGCATACCTCGTTTCTCCTTTTCTGATAAGTACTCCGGTCGTTCTCGTCCCACACACTGACCGTCTCTCCATAAGTGGCCAGATTCAGCAGGCCGGCGTAGGCTTCTCCGGTCAGATGCCAGAAATGAAGCAGTTCCTGTTCATCCTGTTGCAAATAGTTTCGCTTCATCTGTTCCTTACGGAAGAGACAAATGGTCAAGACAAGCAGGAATATCAAGATAATATATCCTGAGAATATTTTAATTTTTAAACACATAATAAACTAAACTTACATCCTTCATTCCTGCCTGACTAAAACCCAAATAAGTAGTGAGAAAAAATACCCTAATCAGATACCTTATAATGTATTTTTCAACATCTAGGTCTAGTCGTATTAGATTCATTCTCCATTTGAAGTCTATTATAGTACTAGACTTTGATTCAACAGAACATTATATATAAAAACAGCCATATTAGCAGAAAATATTACTACATATTTTTCTTGTTCCCCGACACACATTCCATTAAAAGATCTTTACAACAATTCAAATACATTTTTCTTTCTACTTCAGACAAGCCAATTAACTCCTTTTCAACAAAAAAGCTATAAAAATACTTGTATCTTCATATATCACTAATTTTTGTTATACTAACCTCATTATTTCTTACTTATTTGTTTTATACAGTAAAGACTATAGTTTTCTACGAAAATATTATTTCTTCCAATTCATTAAACGTGATAATCATAGCAAGTAAAAGTTATTCTTTTTAATTTCCCTATAAAAAACAGCAGAAAAAATTAACATATATTTACTATCTGAAAATTAATATATTATTCTTAGTATTATTCATAGTAAAATATATATATTCACATTGTTTTCAATATTATTGAAGATTATCTCATCTTTTCATACACAATCTCAACCTATGAAATCGGTTTCACGAGTTTGACATATTATTCTTCACTCAAACAATACACACAACTTTATTTCATCTCATCTCTACATAATTCACTCCTCTTAGTATATTCTAAAATGGATTCTAAAAAAGCAAACAAGATAATATAATCCAAGAAACTCTTTATCCCTCAATTTATTTTATTATCAAATTCATTATATCCATACAAATATCAATAAAACAATTATTCTTTAACAAATAAAAACACCTACCTAAAGACCATTTTATCACAAAATACATCTATTTGAGTCTTAAAATATTTAATTCCTATAAAAAATATCTTAGCATATAATACCTCCTTCTTTATTTGAAGACATAATATTAGAAATTATTCATATTCTAGTACGCATAATTCACTTTATTCCAATACAAAATATTTCATCTGAACATCTCTACTATTAGGTCCTACCATAATAGAAAACTTTCCTGAATCATACACATACTGTAAATCTGAATTATAATATTTCAGGTCATCCTTTGTTATGACAAACTTGACTTCACGCTTTTCTCCCTTTTTCAAGAATACTCGCTGGAAGCCTTTCAATTCTTTTATCGGACGAGCAATTTCAGCATATATATCACGCAGATAAAGTTGTACGATTTCAGTTCCATCCGAATCCCCCTCATTGGCGACAGTCACCGAGACTGTCAGTTTCCCATCCTCCGCCAAAGTTTCCGTACTCAACTGCATATTGCTATAGGTAAAAGTCGTGTAACTCAAGCCATATCCGAAAGGATAAAGAGGTTCATTACTCTCATCCAGATAGTTGCTGGCATAACGATTGAAGACATACGCGTCCGAATCGGGACGTCCTGTATTCAAATGATTATAATACAACGGAAGTTGCCCTACCGAACGAGGGAATGTAGTAGTCAGTTTCCCGCATGGAGATTTTTTTCCAAATAATACGTCGGCCACCGCATCCCCAGTCTCACTGCCGCCAAACCAGACATTCAGTATCGAGTGTACATGCGCATCCTCCCAGTTCAATATCAACGGACGTCCAGTAAACAGAAGAAGAACCACAGGTTTACCCGTTGCCACTAAAGCTTCCAACAAATCCCGTTGAACAATGGGAATCATCGGATTGGTACGAGAAGCCGACTCCCCACTCATCTCAGCACATTCACCCAAGGCAGCCAAAATAACATCCGCACGGACAGCCGTCTGCAAGGCCTCACTCAGCAATTGTGAATTGTCCCCCCGTTCTAACGGACGAAGACCGGTGGCAGTCTTTTCCTGTTCCGCATCATAACAGATATTACTTCCTTTCGCATACAATATCTCCGCTTCGTCCCCTACTGCCGACCGAACGCCTTCAAGCAACGTCCCGTGACGGGAAGGAGTGCAAGTCATGCTCCACATACCGCACATATTGTTGCGGGCGTCTGCCATCGGCCCAATCAAAGCAATCCTACCTTTCTTCTTCAAAGGAAGAAGATTATCCGTATTTTTCAACAAAACAAACGTTTCGGCAGCAATCTCTCGTGCCACAGTACGATGGGCAGTCGTATACAGCTCGTGTTCACCACGCAACGTATCGCAATATTTATAGGGATCGGTAAACAAGCCCAATTTATACTTTGTTTCCAGCACACGCCTACACGCTGCATCAATCTGTTCTTCCGTCACTTTTCCTTCCGCCATAGACTCTTCCAACGTATTCAGGAAACCGCAGGAAACCATATCCATATCCGTACCCGCCAGCAAAGCACGCGCAGCGGCTTCTTTCAAAGGAGCAACTCCGTGGGCATCCATCTCGCCCAACGCATAATAATCTGTCACCAATAATCCTCGAAATCCCCACTCATTTCGAAGCAAATCAGTCAGCAACCATCTGTTGGCAGTAGCCGGAATACCATCCACAACATTAAAAGAACTCATAACACTGCCTGCACCTGCATCAACAGCGGCACGATAGGGAGCAAGGTATTCGTTATACATACGCAAACGGCTCATATCAACCGTATTATAATCACGTCCCGACTCACTGGCTCCATAAAGAGCAAAATGTTTCACACAAGAAAGAATCTCATCTTTTCCCTGCATATTCTCTCCTTGATAACCCCGTACATAGGCTTTTGCCAAAAGTGAGCCCAAATACGGATCCTCACCATTGCTCTCTGCAATACGTCCCCAACGAGCATCCCGACAGATATCCACCATCGGGCTGAATGTCCAGTTTATACCATCTGCACTGGCTTCCACAGCAGAGATACGTGCCATCCGTTCGACAGCTAGCGTATCCCAGCTACAAGAAAGAGCCAGCGGAATCGGGAACACAGTTTCATACCCGTGAATAACGTCAGCACCTACCAGCAATGGAATCTTCAAACGGCTTTCTTTCATCGCAAGGCGTTGCAAAGCATATATCTTCTTCACCCCTTTCACATTAAAGACGCCCCCAATCTCTTGATTACGTATCATTTCGGTCAGTTCGCCACTCATGACAGCCCCCGTTACCAGGTCACCACCGGATGGCAAATTCAACTGCCCCAGTTTTTCACGAAGTGTCATCCGGCTCATCAAGTCGGTGACGAAAGCATTCATTTCAGTATCCTGCCCTCCGCCTGCCGGAGAACAAGAAAAGAATATCCATCCGGAAAGAATACCAAGTATCAGTTTCCTTTTCCACATTCGCTTTTCCATCATCATTTATGACGTTTTTCCGATAAAATCAAATCCTCACAACTGAAATCAAACGGTACAATAGCTTTTATGTCTGTGGACGAGCTTCCGATGAGTGCTTCAAACTTACCCGGTTCTGCCACCCATTCGTGTCGTTCGTCATCAAAGAAACTCAAAGCCCCCTTATCAATCGTCAGCGTTACTGTCTTTTCTTCACCCGGAGCCAGTTTTATTTTCTTAAAGCCTTTCAGTTCCTTTACCGGACGCGGCAGAGATGATTTTTTATCGCTAATGTAAAGCTGGACAACCTCCTGCCCTTCGCGCATTCCAGTGTTTTTCACACTGACAGAAAAGGAAATCTGCTCATCCGCCTTCATGATCTTTTTATCCGCCGATGGTTTGCCGTATGCAAAAGTGGTATAACTCAGCCCATGCCCGAAAGGAAACAAAGCGGGAATCTTCTTCGTATCATGCCAACGATATCCCACGAAAATATCTTCCTTATATTCTTCCTTCTCACCATTACCTGGATAACACAGTTCGTCAAAAGCATGCGCACCGCAATCCGCAAGCCTGACAGGAAAAGAAAACGGCAACTTGCCACTGGGATTCACAGCACCGCTCAACACATCCGCCAGTGAATATCCGCCCATAGAACCCAAATACCAGCCTTGCACTATGACAGGCACTTTATTTACCCAAGGCATTTCCACCGCATTGCCACTCAGCAACACCAATATCAGATTCCGATTGACAGCCTGCAACTCCTCTATCAATTCATCCTGTCCGAAAGGCAACCCGTAACTAATCCGGTCACCCGCTTCACTATCCTGCTGATGGTTCTTATTCAGCCCGCCTACAAGTATCACTAAATCCGATTCTTTAGCCATCGCCACTGCCTCAGCACGCAATGAATCCGTCACAGTCTGTGATATTTCCTCCACATTGCCATACATCGGTTTGCCTGCCGCATATCCTTGTGTATAGCGTACCTTATCCCCATACACGGCACGAAGCCCATCCAACGGAGAAACCATATCCTTCACCTTCAATTCGGAAGAGCCGCCACCTTGGTTCAACGAACGTATCGCATTATCACCCACTACAAGAATACGATTGTATTTCGATGCATCAATCGGTAACAACGGAGCCGATTTCTTCGCCACGGGAACATTCTTCAACAACACAATCCCCTCATTGCCAATCTCACGCGCCGATTGATAATGCTCTTCATTCGTTATCGCTCCATAAGGTTTCCGGCAATTCATCGCCGTACGGAATATCAGACGAAGAATACGCGAAGCCTTGTCGTTTATATTTTCTTCTGCAATCTTCCCTTCTTTCAACATCTTCAGATATGGATTGGCCAAATAATAATCGTTGTATGTAAAGGCACTTTCCGAAGTCAGTCCGTTCGTATATGACCCCATCTCAATGTCCATTCCGTTCAAGGCAGCTTCATAAGTATCGTGCACACCTCCCCAATCACTCACCACCACACCGTCGAACTTCCAGTCCTCTTTCAATATCTTACGGAGCAGTGTTTCATTATGGCAAGCATGCTGACCACGAAACTTGTTATACGCTCCCATCACCGTCCATGCACCGCCCTGCTGTACAGCCATCTTAAAAGCAGGAAGATAGATTTCATGCAAGGCACGCTCGCTGAGATACACATCGATATAGTCACGCCATAACTCCTGATTGTTCAGCGCATAGTGCTTGACACTTACCGCCACACCGTTTTTCTGCACTTCCCGTATATAAGGTACACAGAGCGTACCTGCCAAATAAGGGTCTTCACCCATATATTCAAAGTTACGTCCATTCAGCGGAGTCCGATAAATATTAACGCCCGGTCCTAATATCACATCTTTTTCCCGATAGCGTGCCTCCTCTCCCAATGCCTTGCCATATTTGGCAGCCATTTCAGGATTCCACGTAGCGGCAAGACAAGTGAGCGCCGGGAAAGCGGTAATGCTATCATTCGTCCATGCCGCATAATTCCAATTATTCCAGTTCAATTCTGCCCGCACACCATGCGGTCCATCACTCATCCACAACTCCGGAATACCTAAGCGAGGCACGCCCGCACTGCTAAACTTGCTCTGTGCATGACATAGAGCGACTTTTTCTTCAAGAGTCATGCGACTCAGCGCATCCTTCACACGCTCTTCGATAGGTTTATTCTCATCCTGATATACCGGAATCTGGGCATATACCGGCCTTACGACAAGTACGGACAAACACACCCATATTATCTTTATCTTAAGTTTTAGTTTCATTTACAATAGAATTACTATTTTATTTCAATATTTACATTTCCCTGTATTTCGACATCTCCTTCAGTTATCGCTTTTCCATTATGAATGATGTTTTCGAAAACTAAATTAGAAATCGTATTACGAGCATCCTCCGAACTGACAACAAGCTTATTCTTAAAACCGAAACGATCATCAAACCGAATGTTTTTGAAAAGGATATTCTCCATCTGGCAACCTTCTTGGTGGGTGGCTGACTGAAATACATATATCGGGTGTCCACTCTCCTTGATTTTCATATTGTCGACCTGTATATCACTGAACGTGATATTCTCAATCGGCATTGCTGTTCCTCCTTCCGACAAAGGTTCCTGCCCGACGGAAAGCATCGTTCCTGTTGATTCCAACACAATGCAATTCTTAATTTCGCAATCATGGATTGAATAAATCCACTCCCCTTTAGTTCCTGCCTCCGGTCCCACCATAATACAACGAGCTAAATCGCACCACAAAAGGCAATTGTCAACTTGCACATGATTGGTATTCGCTTTCGCTCCTCCATAAAGCCCGAGGATTTTCAACGAGATACAGTCGTCATACGTACGGACAAAACAGTCTTTCACCGTAGCCCCAGTGCTACATGTCAGGTCGATACCGTCACCATTCAATATCCAGCAGATGATGTTTACATTATCAATCACTGCATCCTTCGTGCCATATAACGCCAATGTCCAGTTGGGCGAATCAATCAAAGTCACATCTTTTATCTTGAAATTGCTTATCACTTTCGTATTATCGGCTACTCTAATCAGCCGTGCTCCTTCGGCATACAAACTGCCTGTATGCGGCAATTTTTCTCCGGAGATTATACCGTTTCCGGCTATGGTTACATTATCTCCCGTCACCTCGATACATGTATAGAGTACAGCACCTTCATCAACATACAACGTCTGATTGTCCGTCAGCACCAATTTGCTGACTACATGTTCTCCCGGTCCGCAATAAATTACGTCTCCACTACTTTGAGCCGGTTTATCCTTGTCAGGACGTCCGCCCAGCAAGAACAAATTATGTTGCCTGTCTCCATCAAATTCTACCGATACTTTGCGTTTCTCATAACCGGGCAACGAGAACTCTATCATATTATCCGTGATTTTCTCTACCGGAATCTGATAAGAAGAAGGACGTACCTCCACTTCCTTAAATGCCGTTCCACGTTTTTCCACACGTACTTTCACCGCACCTTCAAAAGGATTAATGACACGGGCATAACTCATTGTATCTCGCAGCTTCTTGGAGTTATTCCAGTCATTCCAAATCCGGTCGTGGTTCTTCGCATCCGAACAGAGCGCTTTGCGTACATCTATTGCCCGCCAGCGTCCGCCTTGTTCCACATATACATTATAGAAGGAATTCGCGTTTATATATTCCTGTCCGTCAGCCCACATATTCATGAACGGATGTGAGCTGGAGATGGTCCGGTCACTATCATACCGTGAAGTCTCGTAAGTCATCACACTGGTTTTCAAGTCCACAATAAGTTTCACTTCATCTCCACTTTGAATAAAATGTTCCAGTTTGATACCTCCTTCACATGCGGTTCCATCGGTATAAGCAGCCGAATAAGAGAGCGTCCAATTCCCCTGCCCCAATATCGGGAACAAAGTAAACGAACCGCTATTCTGCCCTTTCGGAAGCGTTATTTCTTTTTTCTGCAAAGAACGGCGACCTTCCGTTTTCAATGATGAGACATACAGCACATCCGTCATACCAGGTATCCGAAGCGTCAGAGACTCAAAATCATCCGGTGCATTCAGCACATTGACCATCAGTTGGGCTGTGACAGGTTCAAGTCTGACAACCGACTCATTTATCAATGATTTGCTGGCATATATCCGGGGGATTTCCCCGGATATGTTTTTCACTGCCACATAATAACCCTCCGCATTACCTCCGGCAGACGCCGGCGAAATCTCCAGATTCCCGTCAGTCTCATACGCCAGAATTGTTTTGTAAGTTCCGGCAGCCGTTATCTCATGCAAACCGACCTCATCGCCTGTCGTTTGAAAAGCAGTACAATTACTTTTGTCAAAAGCATAGAATACATGAGGCCACGAAGCCACTTCCGTATTTACATTCTCATAACTAATATTTATACCAGTCAGTCCTTCATTCTCATTTCCACACGATGAAAGAGGTAACATCAGGCAAGACAGTAAGCCTATTATCAACATATTATTCTTATTCATACAATAACTACATTTACCAATCTGTGTTCTGAATCAGATTTTCATTCCGATTCATTTCTCCGTTTCCTATCGGATAATAATTCATCTTATCGTCCCACACACGGTCCTGAACCAAGTATTTCTCTTTTGTAATCACATTATTGGCATCCTTGCTCAGTCTCAAACCATATATTTTCACGGTTTGGCTGCCAATCTTCCAACGCCGTATGTCCCAAAAACGATGATTCTCGAAAGCCAGTTCCACCCGGCGTTCGTTACGTAACCGAGTACGGAACGATGTCTCATCTATGTTTTCATCCAATCCCTGCATAAAAGAACGGGCACGAACCGCGTTCACGGCAGCTACAGGAGACATATCGTATCTCTTTCCCTCCCAATCGCCAGTGAAGTTCGGATTACCGGTTGCTTCGAACAATGCTTCCGCATAGTTCAGATAAACCTCCGCATACCGGAACATCGGAAATATATGTCCGAAAGAAGTAATCGTTCCCGTTCCCTCATCGATATTGGTATCTTCCTGCAAGAGTTTTCTCAAATAATAGGAAGTAGGCGAAGCACCGTCCTGAGGCATACCGTTCCGTCCACCGTCAAAACTTTCAATAATGTCGTTTTTGAACGACATGCCATTCGCCAGAAGCGTCTTTGCGAAACGCGGGTCACGCTTCAACGGGTCTAAAACATCCTCCTGATGCTGTTCCCAACTGAACGGAGTACCATCCGCCATATCAAACGCTTCCACCAGGTTTTCCGAAGGACAAACACCCGAGTTACCTCCCATACCTACTGGGAAGTTGGCATACTCGAATTGATTACCCGCACTCAGCCGCCTGCCGAAAATCAGTCCTTGCGCATTTTCATTATTAAAGACCTGTTCGTCCACTAACTTGTAGATATTCGCATCCATCAGTTCTTTGGCGGCTTCCGCTGCTTTGACCCATTCGGAAGAGTTGCCAGACGGATTATTCAACGGGCTTGCTGCATAAAGCAAAACACGTGCTTTCAAAGCCATACAGAACCCTTTGGTGACACGTCCCAATTTAGCGGACGGCGTGTCCTTCCAAGTTTCCGGCAACACCTTGATGCAAGGTTCGAGTTCCTTCACAATCCAGTCCGCCGCTTCCTGATAAGAAACCGGTTTCAGATGATTAACCTCTTCGGTGGTAAACGTCCGGTCGGCGATAATGATTTGGTTGTAACGCCTCAACAATTCAAAATGAAAATACGCGCGCAACACTTTCGCTTCCCACGGGTAATATCTCAATTCTTTCAAGTTCTGCTCATAATTGGTCGTCCACTTGGAATCAGGGAAATCATCCGGACAATTCTCGAGAAAATAATTCGCACTACGGATAGCACTGTAATAATGCGCCCACTGGTCATCAATCAGCCTGTTAGCCGACCAACTGCCGTCATAAAAAGTCTTCACGGGGTCGGCACTCCAAGCATAGACCGCATCGTCCGTTGCACAGTCACGCAAAGTGCCCAATGCAGACAACTCGTCCGGCAAACCGGCATATACATTCGTAATCCCCATCGCCACACGGGAGAAATCGCTAAACAAAAACTTCGTGGTATGATATTGGGATTCATCAATCTCCAAATCATTGCATGCCGCCAACGCTCCAACCAGACAGCCTAAAAAAAGAATTTTCTTATATAGTTTCATAGTTTACTCCTCCTATTAAAAAAAGACATTCATTCCTATCTCATACGTACGTGCGGAAGGATATCCCATACTAATATACTCCGGATCAAATATCTTTATATTGTCTATAGAGAAAAGATTAGTGCCACGCAAGAAGAACTTACACTCCGACAGTTTCATTTTTCCGAAGTTCAAGTCACGCATCCGATAATAAACTTCCAGCTCCCTCAATTTAAGAAAATCACCTTTCTCCGTCCATATCTGGCTGTTGAGGTAATTGTTGGCATTGTCCAACGTTGTCAGACGAGGATATTTGCCGGAAGGACGCTCTGCCGACCAATAATTTTTCAAATAGTGTTTGGAGATATTCTTGTTTCCTCCTGCCAATGGCACGTAAACACTTGACAAAGCGGTAGCCACCGTCTTATTTGCTACCCCTTGGAAGTAGGCATTGAATCCTAAGTTGCGATAATCCGCGCCGATCTGAAAGCCGTAATTAATTTCCGGCAATTCAGACCCCAACTGGTAAGTATAATCATAGTTATCTATCTTGCCATCCTTATTGAGGTCTTTATACTTCACATCGCCCGGTTGCGGGTTCTTGATGAAAGAGTTTACGGGAAGTCCGTCGCTCAAGGTTCCGTCTGTCTTGAAATCCGACTGCTGGTAGAAGCCCTCCGCTACCAGTCCGTAATAACGTCCGATGGCATTGCCTGTCTGATACATATAAGCATAAGGCTGATAAGCCTCCTCCATGTTGGTTATCTCATTCTTCGCATAAGAGAAGTTACCGCGCACGTAGTAACCGAAATTACCGATACGCTGATTCCAACCTAATGAGAATTCTGTTCCATAGTTTTTCACCTCACCCGTAAACACATCGGGCACACCGATGCCGACTACGGAAGAAATAGTCCCGCTTCCATTCGTACGAATATTAGTACGTTTGTTGTAGAACACATCCCATTCGAATGTCAACCCTTTCAGCAAGCCCAGTTCTATACCCACATTTGCCTTATACTCTTTCTCCGGCTGGATATGGACGGAAGGAAGTCTGCCTTCACCCATACCCTGAGCGGCATTGATGCCAGTATAGACAAACCAACTGCTGGTGCTGCCGTTGAACTGCTTATCCATATCATACGCAAGATTAGCGTCCATTCCGACAATACCGTATGAAGCACGCAACTTCAGGAAATCGAGGTTTTTGAAGTTTTTCATAAACGCTTCATTGGATATAATCCATGCAGCGGAAAGAGCAGGATAAAGTCTGAATTTATTTCCGGAAGGCAATTTGCTGCTTGCCGAACAGGAAAGTACACCATTCAACAAGTAACGGTCGGCATAATTATAGGTAGCGTTCAGTATATAATCATGGTGTACGAAAGTCTGGTTGGCACCCGTATAGCTGAGGTAATTGCGGTTGAATATTCCTGCCACTGAGAAAGCATGCTTGCCTATCCGGCGGGCATAATCAAGTTTTGCCCACAAAGCCATTTGCATATACTGCCAGTTTAATGTACCGTTATTGAACTTCAATGGAGAATCCGTTCCATAAGCCGTACGGGAGTATCCGGTGATATTCTTCGCGGCATCGTATTGCGGGTAGACTTCGTAGTAAGAGTAGGTTTTACTCTTTACATCGTTGATTTCGGCATGGTTGTCGTAAGCCACACGCACTTCCGCTTTCAGCCCGTCAAGCCACATAGACAAATCCTGACGCAAAGTCAGGTCGCCGGACAACAGACGGGAGAAAAGAACATTACTTCCGGTAGCCATTTTGTTGGCCAGCGGGTTATTGAACACTTTAGTACGCACCCATTTTCCGTCTTCCGCACGCACGGGAATACCGACTGTCGGCGTGGTATACATATCCGTCAGGTCTATTCCACCGCCAGGCTGTTGCAACTGCTGAATACGCCCCATCAGGTTCAGCATCAGTTTGGTCTTCGGAGTAAGATCCGCTTCAAGATTCGTACGCAATTTCAATGCATAATATTCAAGTTGCGTAGAATAGTCGTCATTCAGCTTCGTATTGTCGAAGAATCCCCGATTGCTGGTATAATTGGTATATACGTAATAACGCATATTCCGGCTGCTTCCATCGAAAGATAGATTCACATCGTGATTGAAGGCTACGTTTCTCAACAACTCTTTCTGCCAGTCTACGGTAGGAATCACCGTATTTGTCCCGTCTGCCAGCGACAGAATATCACGTTGTGAATAATAAGGAGACAGACCGTCATTTGCCAACGCCTCATTCAATGCACCTGCATACGCTACCGGATCAGCCATTTCAGGAATACGGAAAGGAGTTTGCAACCCCATACTATACCCGCCATTCATCCGGAATTTATGTTCACCACCTCGTTTGGTAGATATACAGATGACACCGTCAGCACCCCGAACACCATACAATGCCAACGCCGCAGCATCTTTCAGTACACTGACACTTTTCACTTCATCTACATGAATAGTAGAGGCATCTCGTTGGATACCATCTACCAGCACAATCACATTATTGCCACTAAAGGAACCTCTTCCGCGGACATTTACTCCCGGCACACTCCACGATGGCCAAGGAGAAGTTCCTCCCGGCTGCGACACCGTCAGTCCGGGAATCAAGCCATACAGGGCACCTAAAATTTGCGACTGCCCGGAAGCCTCAATCTCTCCCGCTGTCACTCCGTTGATGGCAGAAGCACTCAGTTCCTTCGTCACACTTTCATTAAATCCCAAATCGAATACCTGATGATGGGCATCCAAGCGTACAGCCATGTTCGATTTATCAATCGTTATCTGACGCGAGAACATAAAATCTTTCGTCAATGTGGCCTTCACGCCTTTCTCTGCAGAAAAGCGGATGATACCATCAGCATCGGTCACATAATATCCCTGATCGCCTTCTACCTCCATCACAACTTCCTGCAACGGGCGATTCTGACCGTCGGTCACCCGCAAAGTTACATCCAGCTGCTGCGCATTCGCCAAACAGGAAATACCGATGGACAGCATGATTATAAAATATATCCTTTTCATTGTCATTATCTTTTTTGTAAGCTATTAGTTATTTACCAACCGGGATTCTGAATCAGTCCGTATCCCTTATTGACTTCATTGCTCGGGAAAGCGCTAAGATACCACTTAGGGCTCCAGTTCTTTTTCCAATAACGAGGATTCAGTTCCGTAGGCTCCGAGAACAGCAGCCCTTCGGGGTTGGTGCTGGAAGAACCTTCTTTCAGTTCGATAGTAATGCCATACAATGCCTTTTGGAAAATATCTGCACGTTTCCACCTCACCATGTCGAACCAGCGCGTCTCTTCAAAATACAACTCGCGTGCACGTTCGTCCAGAATCTCTTCGCGCAGTTTGGGGTCTCCGTCCGACGGGGCTTCCGGATAATCGGGCAAAATCTTATCCGCTTGCAGCCTGCCGAGCAGACCATCACTCATATCAGGAAGTCCGGCACGATTGCGTGTTTTGTCCAACCATTTATAGGCTTCGCTTTTCTGTCCCAGTTCGTTGAGTGCTTCCGCATAAATCAAATAAATTTCCGCTAAACGCAAGTAAGCATAGTTGGATGGTACATCAAACAGCGTGGTGGAATTGTAATCCCAAATGAACTTGCGGGAACAGAAACCCGTTATGGCACGCACACTTGTGGCCTGCGCACGCTCACGACCGCCTACCCACATCTCCGCCAAACGTCCCTGGAATCTATCACCGGCAATCATCACCGATTCATACAGGCGAGGGTCACGGTCCACAAACGGGTTGTTATTCAACGTTCCTTCGTGCCCGTTCGTTCTAATCCATTCGCGATATAAAGCCGGTTCACCGTTGGCATACGGAAACAAATCTACAAAGTTCAGCGTGTTGCATCCGGCTCCCCATCCCCGGCTCTGTCCCGGTTCGTCGGTAGGACCGAAAAATACGGTATGATAGAACGGACGATAAGTGGCCGTATGACGACCGGTAGCAATAATAATCTCTCCATTATACCTGTCCGAATAGCAACGGCTGAAAGCCGTACGGGGATTGCCGGAATTTTCTACCAATTTATAAGTATCACCGTTCAACCTGTTTTCGTCAAAGAACGCCTTACATGCATCTGCCACGTCCTGCCAGCGCTTCTTATCATAATTGCCGAGCCATACCATGTAAGGGATGTTTTCCGCATTCAGTTTTTCGATGTTTCCTCCCTGCGGCGTACCCATCGCCATATAAGGTTCGTTAGCATTGAACAACGGACTGGCAAGATACTGCAACACACGGCATTTGAGTCCCATGGCGGCAGCTTTTGTAAAGCGACCGTCGTCTGCCGGCGATACGCTCCACGGAAGCATACCGGCAGCCTCCTTACAAAGTTCGAGAATATATTCCGCCACTGCCTTCACCGGTTGCCGCGAATAGTCCGCACCGGCATCGCTCTCTACGTTTACCGAACTCTTCAAGAGAGGAACTCCACCGAAATGACGCATCAGTTCGTGATAATGACAAGCGATAATCATATATGCCTCTCCTTTGCGTACTATCTTGTCTGCTTCCGACATATCGGGCACCCTGTCTACATTCTCTATATAAAGGAATGCTTTGCGAATCCCCCTGTAAGCCAAATCCTGGGAAGGATTGAAGCCGAATTTGGTATTGGCATTGTTGTTTTCAACTTCTGAGTTGTATTGTCCGGCATAATACATATTGTAGACACCACCCCATGTGCAATGAGATTCTATCAAATCGGTCAATGCATCCAGGTTGTCGGATCCCAAACGATTGCCCGCATCCGGATAATCGCAAAAATACTCACCATACCAAGAGGGATTATACACACTCAAGCCACAACGCAAAGTGGAGTAAGCAGAGTTCAGCGCCCTGTCAGCATACACTTTGGAAGAAAAGATAGTATCTACCGTTACGTCCACGCCCGGTGCTTTGTCCAAGAAAGAATCTCCAAACCGCAAATCGCTACACCCTGCAAAGGCGCACGAAAGCAACAGAAGCAAATAGATTTTATAATTGTTTTTTCTCATATTTCACTGTATATTAGAACTGAATATTAAAGCCCATATTATAAATACGGACATTCGGATAATCATTGGTGAACTGTCCGTTCTTGTATCCCGCAATACCTTCCGGATCGATATCAATATCCGCCAGATCGGAGAAGAGAGTGAGCAGGTTGTAACCGTTCACAAAGAATTTAAGCGAGCTGACTCCACATTTGCTCAAGAAGGGATTGTTGCGGAAAGTATAGGAAAGTTCCGCTGTCTTCAGGCGCAAGTAACTACCATCCATCATCCACAAATCCGAATCCGTAAGATAATGCGTCTTGTTCATAAAGGTGATTCGCGGGAAACGGGCATTCTGATTTTCCGGAGTCCAGCGGTTGTCAGCCAAGTATTTCAATATCGCGCCACTATTAGATTCGCCGAACGGTGTACGATATTCCTTACCCAATATACGTGAAGCATTCCACGCTCCCGTCCATTGCATAGAAAGTTCAAAGTTCTTCCACCTTGCACCGTACATGAATCCCATTACATATTCCGGTCGTTCGCCGTAACCGAAATAAGTGATGTCATTACCGTCTATCACATTGTCACCGTTCAGGTCTTTGAATAAGGCATCTCCCGGCCGGGGATTACCTAAAGCCATCACAGGTGTCAGTTGTTTACCGTTCTCATCTTTCTTCAGACTTCCGTTTTCGTCAAAATCACTGTCAGACAGGAAGCGGTCGAACAAGTATCCTCTATTCAGTCCGGTGCTGCGTCCGGTCTGCGCCATCCAAGGATAATTGGGCACCACTTCGTCCATATAAATGATTTTGTTCTTGGAATAAGAAAGATTTGCCTGCAACCAATAGTCTACTTTGCCGGCTTTCGAATTCCATCCCACAGTGACTTCGTATCCCTTGTTGTTCACTTTACCCAAATTGATGAGAGGCAACTGCACATCGGTTATGTTCGGCAATGTATTGCGCGTAGAAAGAATATCATAACGACGCTCAAAGAACAAGTCTGCCGTAATGCTGAGTTGCTGATTAAACATACGGATGTCGATACCGTAGTTTTGCTTCTTCACTTTTTCCCACGATACGTTCTTATTACCGATTCTTTCGGCCACAGCACCCACCAGCATGGAAGGACTTGTCTGATTGCCAAACTGCCAGGTACCCAACGATGACCATGCTTCGTTATACGCCGACCAGGAATCGTTAAGGTATAAGAAACGGACGCCATTGTATTTATCATTCCCCACCAGACCGTAGGAAGCGCGAACCTTCAGGAAATCAAGCCACTTGAGTTGCTTCATGAAAGGTTCTTCCGAGAGAATCCAACCGATGGAGGCTGCCGGGAAAAAGCCGTAACGTTGTCCCGATGCAAAATTCTCAGAACCGTTGTATCCGGCATTCAAGTCGAGCAGATAGCGCTGTTTGTAGTTATAGGTGAGGCGTCCCACATATCCTACGTAAGCCGTAGGAATCTCCGTATTCTGCCACGGATAGTAGGTTTTCGACTGATTGTAGAGGAAAAGGGCGGACACTTCGTGATTGCCGAACGTGCGTGCATAGTTCAAACTTCCTTCGAGATACCAGTTGCGTCCACGACCGGTCGAAGTGTTGTAAGAAAGAGGTTCGTTCAGCCCGAAAGAGCCTTCCATCTGATAGACAATCGTATTGTCGAACAGCGGATTAGAGATATCCATGCCCGGCTGAGTGAAATAAGCCATATACAAAGGAGTGACAGCGGGATTTCCACTTGTCGGGGCCCGAGAGACGGTGACACTGTAGTTCGTGTTGTATGCTCCTTTGATATTCATGCGAAGCCCTTTGGTGATAAAGCCAAGTTCCTGGTCGAGACTGAGGTCAATATTCAGGTCGTTGTCCGTCTTCTTATCATAACCATAATTATAATAGAAATCCAGTCCGCTGGAACCGGAGCCGATAGAAATGTATTTATCGTTCGGCTTGGTGATACGCATACCGTTCACGAATCCCGGACTCGAATAAGGAGTAGACCACATAATCTTCTGCCACAGATTGTCCTGCCGAGGACTTCTTCTGTTGCCTACCCGTCCGCCCAGGTTAAGTTTCAACGTAGTGGTTTTCGACACATTCACATCTACATTGGCACGGTAGTTATAGCGGCTGTACATATAGTTGGGGTCGTAATTCAGGTCGAACTGTTTTACCATACCGTCCTGATGCAGGTATCCCAAGGATACGAAGTATTTAAAGCGGTCTAAACCTCCGGAGATAGTGACGTTGTGCTGCGTCTGCCAGGAAAGGTTATTAAAAAGATAATCGCTCCAGTCCGTATTCGGGAAGATAATCGGGTCGGCATTGGTACGGAACATCTCAGTGACGTAGGGAGAGAAAGCCAATTGGTCGTCCTGCATGTTCGGATTGTCCGAGCGTTGCGCTTCCGTGTAAATGGAAGCATGTTCGTAGCTATCTGCCGTCTTCAGGTTTCTCAACGCCTGTGTCAGTCCGAAAGAAGATGACCAGGAGATTTTCGGTTTGCCTGTTGTTCCGCGGCGGGTAGTCACCAAAATAACACCGTTAGCACCGCGCACACCGAACACGGCTGTCGAAGCGGCATCTTTTAATACGGTGATGCTTTCCACTTCGTTCGGGTCCATCTGAAAGAAAGAGCGCTCTACACCGTCCACCAGAATCAACGGTTTGGAAGTCTCCTCGGACAAAGAACCCGTGCCACGCACGTAGATATTCGGGTCTTCGGCACCCGGCTGACCGGAAAGCTGTACCGTAGAAATACCACTGACAGCACCTGCCAAAGCATTACCCAAACTTCCGCTCGGAGATTTCAGCAACTCTTCTCCACGCAGGGAAGAAATAGCACCGGTGACGGACACTTTCTTCTGTGTTCCGTATGCCACTACTTCCACCTCGTTCAACTCATTGTATTTTTCAGTCAAGCGGATTTCGATACCTTCACGTCGGGTTACTCTTGTTTCCACTGATTCATATCCGATGTAAGAGGCAATCAGAATGACGGGATTCACATCTGTAGAAACCGACAAAGTGAAATGTCCGTCCACATCCGTCACCGTACCCAATGCCGTCATACCTTTCACCACAACAGACGCACCAATCACCGGCTCCGAAGTCAGCGCATCCACTACCCTTCCTTTATACACAACTTTCTGTTCCGCATCGGCAGATGCCATCGCCACCACCGGAGAAGCACCGTCAGCACTACTTCCTGCAAGCGTTGTCGTATTCATGCACAGCATGCACATACAGGCAGCCGTCAGCATATATTTTTTTCGATTCATAGTAGTAATTTTATTAATTCTGTCCATCAATGAGGAGACAATATCTCGTTTCCCAATCGGGCATGCCAATCACAGACTGCCCGTTCACCAATATGGAATAGGCCTGCACCTGACTGTTGGCAACGTTAAATACCTCCTTCCAACCCAATTGCTGCAAGAGCCATGCAGCTTGCATGACACTGTATCCCTCTCCTGTAGGATTGCTGTCCCACGTAGCGGGATGGGCTGAAGTGTTGCCGCGCGGACGGTTGCAAACAGCAATACCTATTTTATTGTCATACGTCAGCCCGAAGAACACGTGGTCGTTGCAGACTCCCTGCCAGTTGCGACCATAGGAAGAACTGTGCACGCCACAGCCATCATTGTTCCACAGTTCATATTTATTCAGCGCATGTCCGTCTCTGATAGGCCACAGCGCATATCCCCACACAGCCTGTTCTACCTCCCATTCCGTAGCTCCGGCGAGGGAGTGACTGTCGTCTGTAAAGAAAGGAAGTTGCATCATCCGCCCGCTTGCCCCTTTCGAGAACGAGCCTTCGAAATAGCAATTACTGAATAAGATTTTTCCATTCTTGTCTACGCCCAGTCCGGCACGGAAAGAAGGATCCCACGAGGGGTCTTCCCAATTGCTCAAAGCGTCCTGCAAAGTACCGTTCTCATAATAGAGATGTGCCGGATTACCGCCAATCGCCCATGCCCTGCCTACAGCATAGACATTGCGTCCGCCTGCTACAATCAGTGCATTTTGCTGTCCAGGCTGCATTTGGTTGTTCTCGGCAAAGGGGTCTGTGACAAGTCTTGCACGAGCATTTTTCACATCTATCGTCACGATAGCAAAATCACCGTAGACGTTGGTTTTCTCTCGGTCCTCCTTCCAATCACCTACGGCATCGAAAAAGTTAGAGTCGTAAAAATGGTGTTCCCACGGCCAGTTGTCATGGTCGTTCCACTTGTAATCTCCTGCCACGGGGATATCGCGCACCTGTGACGTCTTCAGCACGGTAACGTACGGATACTGCGCCTTGTCTACAAACTGTGCCGTTATATCCGAGAAGCCCATTTCTGCGGGTGTTTTCTTCATTACAGACGAGAGGTCGAGCGCCACTGTATAAGGACGTGCCTTTCCACCTGCCATGATATCCAGGCGATAAGTAAGGGATTCAGTAAAATCGAACGTCAGATTCTCGGGCGGAGTGGCACCTTCTATCAACGCACCCTCTTCGAAGCGTAAGGTAATGGCTTTCTGATTCATGCGTGCCCGGTCGAACAAAATATTCAGATTAGAGAGCGAAGCGCTCACGGGGCTTTCTTCCAGCCCTTCTACAAAGATTTTTCCCGCATCGAGCACGGGTAATGCATTGGAAGTGACATTCACCCAATACTTTTTAATCCGGTTGTCGGGTGCCTTGATATTCAGCACAGGCGTCTCTTCCAGATTTATATGTGCCGGATTTTCCGGATATATCAACGTATATCCATCCATCAATTCCACATTCATTGAGGCCTCGTCAAACTTTTCCGCCTCATTGAACCGGACACTAACGTGTTTTTCATCAACCACTTGGGCAGGCACCGATTCCCCCTGCGACGTGATAGTCAACGAACGGAACGGATTTTCACCCTTGTCGTGCACTTCCATGTTGTAGTCACCGTCCGAGCAAGACGAATACCCCCAACCAAGAAGCCACAGCCATGTAAGGTTAAACAAAATTTTTCTCATAACTAATAAAAATTTTAATAAAAAATATAGTGCTATTTTACTCGAAAATAATCTAATAACCAGCTATCCATCCATTCCAGCACCGGACGCCCGTCTTGAAACCGGACAGGAAGCCACAGGTAACGGCTGTCCTTGGGATACTCCGGACGCCAGATGTCGCCCATAAAGATGTATGCGTCTTTCCGGTTTTCCACCTTTATAATATAGGTACTCTGTCCGCCAAAAGTAATGGCAGCATCCGTGCCTACACAGGGATTGGGGTGCTGTTTCCAAGGTCCCATGATATGGGATGCCGAGAACATACGGGCCTCGTTGGGCGCCCATCCCGTGCAACCGGATGTTATCATCCAGTAGGTACCATCTTTCTTGAAAATGGCTGGAGCCTCGTTCTCCCCGCCGGGAGCCATGCGGGCGTAACGTCCCGTATGATACAAATAATCGTCGGTCAGTTCTGCGATGTGCAGGGTAAGGTTTTCTTCAGAAGAGAAGATGTGGTAAGCTTTTCCGTCATCATCCACAAAAACAGTCTGGTCGCGTGCCATCTGTCCGCCTTCAAAGTCGCGCTTCATGTAAAGTCCCTGTCTCACGGCTTCCTGCCACTCTGCCGTCCGATAAGCCAGACGCTCTTCTACCAACGTATCGAGCGCGGCTATATCGGCGGCTGTGACACCTAATGAAAACTTGCCGGGATTTGCCCGTCCGGAACGCAAGAAGCGATAAGGTCCTGTCACCACATCGCTGACTGCCACTCCATAACGCGCAGATTCATATCCTTTATCCTTCAGTTCGAGATGAAACCACATGACAAACTTACCTGTCTTCTTATTATATACAACTTTGGGACGCTCTAAAATACATCCCATAGCAATGTCACTCTCCGAATCATCGGCATCAACGGCAAGAGCGACGCCTTTGTTCTCCCATTCGGTCAGATTTTTCGATGCATAGCAGGTGACTCCTACCATTGCCGAACAGGTGGTGTCGGCTTTGTGTTCGCCAAACCAATAATAGACTCCGTCATAATAAAGCACGCCTCCGCCATGTGCGTTAATCGGATTGCCTTCCGTGTCGTTCCATACCCGTTGGGGATAAAATGTGTTCTCCTCCTTTGCCATATTCACCGCGCAAGCGGAGAACAGAACAGCAAAGAAAAACAAATGATAAAGTTTTTGCTTATTCGTAAACATGGGCTATTTTTAAAATTATGCCCAAAAGTAAGACAAACGGTGCGATAAAAAGGGGAAGTTTTTCGTATCTAAAGGGACGGAATCCGTATTTGCAGGGTTTTACGGAAAAGTTCCCATAATTGATTGATAAGGTATTGCAGACGGTTCCTGCCGTGCCAAGTAATGGGAACTGTCGTGCCAAGCAATGGAAACTGCCGTGCCAAGCAATGGAAACCGTCGTGCCAAGTAATGGAAACTGTCGTGCCAAGCAATGGAAACTGTCGTGCCAAGCAATGGAAACTGTCGTGCCAAGCAATAGCCACCGATACGGTCAAGCAATCCTACAGACTTTGTATAAAAGCCTTTGGAGTCTGATTCATATTCTTCTTGAAAGCATTGCGGAAACTCTTCACATCCCGGAAACCACATTGCTTGCTAACTTCCTCTACATTCGATGCTCCCTGCCGGAAAAGTTGAACGGCTTTATATATCTTATAATCATTGATAAACTCAATTAGGGAATTGCCTGTCATTTGTCTGATTTTCTTATAAAGTGTAGAATGGCTCATCGCCAACTTGGCAGCCATCAGGTCTACATCAAACTCTTCATTGCATAGATTGTCATCTATGATTTCCCGACAGCGCAACAGAAATATCTGCTCCTCTTTCGTATACGTCTTCTGCTCGGTAGCAATGGTGCTGATAATGGCGGCATTCTCCGACTGCACCACTAACCGCTCAATACGTTTGCGCAAAAGTTTTAAGGAAATCGGCTTGGACAGGTATACGTCCGCCCCGCTGTCGAAAGCCTTCAGCATATCCTCTTCCGAGTTTTTTGCCGTGAATATGATGACTTTGATGTGCGCTAGCTTCTTGTCGTTCTTCATCCGCTCCAGAAACTCCTGCCCATTCATGCGCGGCATCATCAGGTCGCAGACAACAATGTCCGGAAGTTCCCTGCCGGCAATCTCCAATCCCTCTTCTCCGTCATACGCTTTGTATATCTTAAAATCGGACGAAAGATACCGTTCAAGGATATTCACCGTTTCGCGTTCGTCATCTATCAGCAGAATGGAATGAGTGGCGGTAGGATTAGAAACGGGCTTTAGTTCCAACGGCTGCACATCGTCTACCAACAGCGACTCGGTGCGTACCGGACAGTCTTTGCTTTCCAGCTCCTTACGGGGGATAGTGAAAAGAAATGCAGAGCCTTGGTTCAGTTCACTTTCCACACGAATTTCTCCCCCATGAAGCTCGACCAATGTCTTGACAAACGACAATCCCATCCCATCGCCTTCTCCCTGCTTTTTGCCCCGCTCCGTACGGAAGAAATTCTCGAAAATCGTATCGCGCATCTCTTCCGCGATGCCTATTCCGTTATCTTCTACCGAGAAGCAAACGACATCCGGACGGTTCCTCACCGTGAGCGTCACCGTTCCTCCCTCCTTCGTATACTTGAATGCATTGGATATCAGGTTCGTGAGAATGATTTCGAGTTTCTCGGCATCAAAGTCGAGCATAATCTCCGTCTCCGCACAGCAGAACGTGTAAATTATCTCTTTCTGTCGGCACAACCTGCGGTAATCATCCGTCAGCTCATTACAGAAACCCACTACATCTTTACGCTGTATGCTTAGTTGTAACTTACCGGAATCCATTTTTCGCAAGTCTATCACACGGCTAATCAACTTGTTCAGCTTCAACGAACTGTGATGCATGGAAAGCAAGTAAGACAAAGGAACCTGCACCGGCGAACGACGCGTCTCTATCAGCTCTTCCAATTGCGCAGCAATAAGGAACACCGGTGTACGCAACTCGTGAGTGATGTAAGTGTAGAAATCCAACTTCTCTTCGTTCAGTTTCTTCATCGTACTCTTCTCTACTTCGTTGATTTGCAGACGATACTTTATTTTCTGTTCATGCAGGTAGAGCCAAATACTACCTGCCACCGTACCCAATGCCAACAGTATCCACAGGCAGATAGCCCAAGAGGTTTTCCACCAAGGCGGAGTAATAGTCAGCTTAAATACCGAAGATTTTCCCCACAACCCGTTGTCGTTAATGCAACGAATATGAAACTCATATTCACCGGGCGGTACATTGGTATAGGTCACCTCCCGGCTGCTTTCCAAATCCCGCCAGCCATTCTCTAAGTTTTTCAACCAACCGGAGAAACGTACTCTGCCTGGAAACTGGTATTCGGGCACACTATAAGCAATGGTGAAGAAATTTTGGTCATAATGTAACGTCAATTCCTTGCATTCCTCTCCTAACAACGTGAACTCCTCTTTCTCGTCATTCAACAGTCGCAAAGAAGTGAAATTTACCGCTTCATACCGTTGGCGGTAGTTTATCTGCGCCGGATTGAAATAGACAAGCCCGCTCACATTGCCGAAAAACATCTCCTCTCCGTCAAACGTACTGGAGTTATAGGTATACGAAGCCTGCTCTATCTCTTTTACATCAAAGCGTACGAAACGCTCTGTCTGCTTGTTCATCCGGAACAAGCCGCTCGAGGTAGCCAACCAAAGATTGCCGTCATTATCTTCTTCGATAGAGGTGACATTGGAATCGGTCAGTCCCTCGTTGGCAGTATACAGCTTGAACGTCCCGTCACGTTCATCCAGCGAATAGAAGTCAGACGCAACCGTAGAGAACCAAATCTTTCCGTCCGTGTCCATGAACAGATATTTCAGGCAGTCGGAAGGAAGACGGATATCTTTCGACTGCATATCATAGTGTCTGGTGATGCGACAAGTACGCGTGTCTATCTTAAAAATCCCCTTCCGGGTAGATGAAATCCAAAGATAATGCCCGCGGCAAACGATGGCGGAACACTGCACCCCGTCCAGTCCCTGTACACACTTGAGTTTGCCGCTCTTCTTGTCCAGCACATAAACGCTGAATCCGCCAATCCAAATATGCCCGCGCCCGTCATCGGCAATCGTCCACACATTGTTCTCTACACCGTTCTCATTCCCATCAGCCATTGTCATGGAATAAGTGACGAATTGATTCTTGCTGATGGAATATTTCACAAGTCCTTTCGTATAGATGCCCATCCATAGATCGTCTCCGTCTTTGATAAGGGAAAGTACATTGTTGCCGGGGATGGCACTGTTGGCAGTGGTATAGGTACGAAATGTTCCTGTGCTACGGTCGTATATCTCCATTCCGCCGCCATCCAGTCCTAAATAAAGCTTTTCTTTGTCCGCCACCACCGCCGTCACAATATCGTAAGTAAGCCTGCTGTTTCTACGCGTCATCGTCTTAAAATTGCCGAAATGTTCCGAATACAGACTGACTCCGTGGCGGTAAGACCCCATCCATAGGTTATCCTCAGAGTCAACAAACAAGGAATAAATCGCATCGCTGGACAAGTTGCTGTTGTCCGGAGAGATTTTCTCCATCCGCCCGCCTTCCTTCAACAACAACCCCTCACCGTCAACGGCAAATATCGTCTTTCCTCTATATTCTACGACAGCCATCAGATTGTCCGGCACGCACCCCTCCGAATCCACCTGTCGGATTTCATTGCCGACTATCCGGAAAGTAATGCTCTTGAAACCGATACCATAGCCTACGTATCCTACATCATTGTGCTTATCATAATAAACGGTCGTGCGATAGGACATCACAACAGAATGATAGGCCAAATGGCTGACCACCCTACCGTTCTCGGTAGATAAAAGCCAAAGCCCGTTCGTTCCTGAAGCAATAATCAGCCCCGGCTTATAGGAAGCAAAGCCATAGAAAGTATCTATACCATCAAAACAGACTGTAAATTCCCGCTGTCCCATATGCTTGCAGATTCTTCCACGCCAGTCTAATGCCAACAATCTGTCTTCATCTTTGGCCAATTTGCATATGGATGTCGACATGTTCTCCTCGTTTATCCCTGAGATCAGACTACATGAATAAAAACGACTATCGCTATAAGAGAAATATTTCATTCCTCTATCGGACGCCACCCAAAGCCCGTCAGACTCCGATTGAATATCCTGTACACAGCACTGCATAGAGTCTGCCTGATACCTTTCAAATTCCAATCCGTTAAAACGGCACAATCCATTACTAGTTCCAGCCCAGATATATCCCTGCTTATCTTCATGCAAAGAACAGACCGAACTGTTTGAGCCTAAATAGAAATTCTCGAATATCCTTTTAAAAGAAGTTTCTGCAAATAAATTAGATGGCAGGCATATTGCGAAAATCAAATATAGTATATAACGATACATAATAATCAACAAATACTCTTACTTGTAGCAAAGTAAACATTTCTATATGATATAACCAAACATCTCATTAGAAATTATATAGCACTCATTATACAAATATAACATATACAAAATTTTAAGAAAACTTATTTGTTAAAAACATTCCTCTTATCATGTCTAAACAAAGATTTAATTAACAACAATCTTAGCTTAACTATTCCACTTCCATTCTATTTTATCCGTCTCGATTATTCAACAAATATAAATATAAATCAATATCATTTTAATTATAATCTCTCCTAAAAACACAGCTATTCCCTATAATAAAGATAAATCAAAAACGTCTTGTCTCCACGTTCCGGCTTACGTTTTTCAAAGAAGTTTTCTTCGCGACTTCGTCGGAGAAAATTCCTTTGAAAAAAACGCTCCGACCACGTTTTTGATTTAATGGAAGGATTATAGGGACTAACTGCGACCGACGTGACGCATAGATCACATTTCCACCATTCCCTTTCTTTTTACCAACATCTCTACAATATTACACAAACTAACTACACAGTTCCCAAAGTAAATTCATAATTAAAGAAAAACTGTCCCCAATAAAGACAGGGACTCCAGCTCCCTCTGTTCTACATAAATTTCTCTCACCTTATTAACCGGCCTGTGTATTTCTTTTCTTCCTTATTCCCTTTTTCCACCATCATCCTTTCCCTTTGATTGACATCTGCTGACATCTAACGACACGTGATGTCACCGTTTTGAGAATCAGCATTTTATTCAATTTCAGCCACTATTTTTGAGCTGTCAGACGAAAACATTAATCTCAAAATGATGGATCATGGCACAAGAAAAAGAAGTGAAAGAAAAACCGAAGCGGACGCGCAAAACGCAGAAATCCGCCAAAGAAAAGCCCTATGTGGAACAAATCAACGAACTACTGTTTGTCCACAACAAGGAGGACCCCAAAGCCGGTGTGCAAGCCGTCAGCGAAATTGACGGGGAAGGAAAGGTCAGGACGGTTCCTGCAGAAGAAAAGAACGAAAACTCCTTTCTGAAATTCGAGAAAAACTCCAGTATCCTCGAAAACTTCATCAGGAACTTCTGGAGCCAGCTCAAGGAACCGACACATTTCAGGCTCATACGAATGACCATCCATGATTACAAGCAGAACAGGCAGGCAATCAGGGATTTGTCACAAGGTAAGGAAACGGACGCAGTAAAAGAGTTCCTCAAACGCTACGAAATCCGGCCGAGAGAAAACAAGGAACAGAGTAAAAACGAAAAAGAAACAGAAACGATGGCAAAGAAACAAAAACAAAACCCGCAGGAACAGGTACCACAGCAGGCACCACAACCGACAGTTTCAACAGGACAACCACAGGAACAGCAGGCACCACGCTACCGTTATGACGAGAATATGGTAAACTGGGACGCACTGGAAAAGATGGGAGTCTCCAAAACTTCCCTCGAACAGCAGGGACTGCTGGATTCCATGCTGAAAGGATACAAAACCAACAAACTGGTTCCCCTGACACTGACGCTGACAGGTGCCAGGGTCAAACTGGACGCACGCCTCTCATTCATCACCATGCCGGACGGGCAAATCGGTCTGGGTATCCACGGCATCCGCAAGGAACCGGAGTTGGAAAGACCCTATTTCGGGCACATCTTCACGGAAGAGGACAAGAAGAACCTCCGTGAGACGGGAAACATGGGACGGGTAGCGGAACTGAACCTGAACGGGGGATCCTATACACCCTGTCTCATCTCCATTGACAAGAATACCAACGAGCTGGTTGCCGTACGGCAGGAAAACGTGTACATACCAAGTGAAGTGAAAGGCATCAGGCTGACAGCGGATGAAATAAACGCGCTGAAGGAAGGACAACCGGTATATGTGGACGGAATGACCTCAAAAAACGGAAAGCCGTTCGACGCCACACTCCAATACAGTGCGGAACGCAGGGGGCTGGAATTCATCTATCCGGAAAGCAAGGGGTTCAACCAGCAGAGTCTGGGAGGCGTACAGCTTTCACCCAACCAGATCAAAATGCTCAGCGAAGGACATACCATCCTTGTAGAGGACATGAAACGCACCGACGGAGCGATGTTCTCCTCTTTCGTCACGCTGGACAAGGTAACCGGCCGACCGCAATATACACGCCATAATCCGGAGAACGGGGAAATATACATCCCGAAGGAAATCTGCAACGTGCTACTGACTCCCGAGGACAAGGAGGCACTACGCAAGGGGCAACCCGTCTTCCTTGAAAACATGATCAACCGCAAGGGGGAAGAGTTCTCCTCCTTCGTCAAACTGGACATGAATACGGGCAGGCCGCAATACTCGCGTACACCGGACGGTTTCAGCGAGCGCCAGGTGCCGGTCGTTCCGGCGGAAGTATACGGACATGTATTCACGGCACAGGAACGGGCCAACCTGCAGGACGGAAAAGCCATACTCGTATCGGACCTGAAAAGCGCCAACAACAAGACATTCAGTTCCTACCTGAAAGTGAACGCAAATTCCGGACAGCTGCAATATTTCCAGGAAAATCCCGACATACGCCGCAATACGGCCCGGCGTGCCGCACAGGCGGACGACACGCAAAACCGGCAGCAGGAACAGAAGAAAGGAAGCAGACAGGCCGTATAAAAAGAATACAAAAAAGAATCATTAACCATTCATCAGAGAAAAAGACATGAATCAGAATGACAACCGGATATTCAGAAAGGGAGACCTTGACTGGAAAACACTGGAGACCATCGGTATCCACAAAGAAGAACTGGAAAAAAGCGGGAACATGGAACTACTCCTGCAAGGGGAGGAAACGGAAACCGTCCCATTGAAAATCCGTACTCCCGCACTCCGCATAACAATGGATGCCACCCTCAGGATCACGGTGGGGACGGACGGAAAGCCGGTAATGGAAATCAACGGGATCAGTCCCGAAGCGGAAAGTGAAGCCGGCGGATAATCCCTGCCCCGTACAGACAGAATAAAAAGTATACACAATTTCCCCGTACCGGTTTTATTACGAAGGTACGGGGAACATCAAATGGAAGAAAATCATGATTGCGATATTGACAGACAAGCCCAATGTGGGAAAAGAGATAGCAAGAATTCTGGGAGCACATACCAGAGAGGACGGATACATGAGCGGGAACGGGTACATGGTGACATGGACCTTCGGCAACATGCTTTCACTGGCCATGCCGAAGGATTACGGAATGGACCGCCCGGAACGCGGAGACTTCCCGATAAATCCCGCCCCCTTCAGACTGATGGTAAAACACATCAGGACCGATACGGGATGGATACCGGACATCAACGCGGTCCTCCAGTTGAAAGTGATCGAGAAAATATTCGACGCCTGCGAGAGTATCATCGCGGCCACCAACGCCTCCCGGGAGGGGGAAATGGTGTTCAGGTACCTTTACCGGTATCTGGAATGCAGGAAACCCTACCGCCGTCTATGGATCTCGTCACTTACGGACGAAGCCGTGCTGGAGGGAATGGGCAACCTCAAGCCCGGCAGCCTGTATGACCGCATGTTTCTGGCAGCGGACAGCCGCAACAAGGCGGACTGGGTATTGGGACTCAACGCCAGCTATGCCCTATGCCAGGCGACCGGAACGGGAAACAACTCACTGGGACGGGTGCAGACGCCCGTACTGGCAGCCATAAGCAGCCGTTACCGTGAACGCGAGAACCACATTGCCACGGGCACCTTTCCGGTTTTTATCAGCCTGTGCAAAAGTAACACCCTGCTCAAAATGCGCTGCACGGAAGAATTCACAGACCGGGAGGCGGCCGCACAACTTTACAGTGACTGCAAACTGGCCGGACATGCACACGTCACCGCTATCAGCAGGCAGGTCAGGGAGATAGAGCCTCCAGCCCTCTACAACCTGACCGAACTCCAGAAAGACGCCAACAACTATTACGGAATGGCTGCCGGAAAATCGCTTGAAATCGCACAGAGACTTTATGAGAAGAAACTGATTTCCTATCCGCGAACTGCCGGACGTTTCCTTCCAGGGGATGTTTATGACAAACTGCCCCGTATCATGGAAAAAATCCTGAACAGGAAGGAATTCCGACCGTATGTCAGAAGCATGGGGATCAACATATTCGACCTGCCGGACAAGGTTGTCGACGAAGGACAGACGGCGGAACACCACGCCATCATCATTACCGATACATATCCGGAAGGATTAAACCGGGAGGAGATGCAGCTTTACATGATGATCATCGGACGGATGCTGGAAGCCTTCATGCCCGCATGCAGGGCGGAATACACCACTGTGGATGCCGTATGTGCCGCACGAAATTTCCGGTGTCATGCATGCCGCATCATTGAAAAGGGATGGTTCGGCATATTCGAAAGGGAAAGCGTCATTGCAGGAAGGGAATACGGCTTCTCCCCCATTCCACAACTCGAAAACGGGGAGACGGCCGCTGTTACCGGATGCAGCCTGATACACAGGAAGGACCTGCCCGTATCCGCATATACCGACGCGGAACTGATCACCTACATGGACACTGCCGGATTGGGAACGGCGGCCACGCGTACAGGAATCCTGCAGACCCTGATTGACCGCAAATATGTACGTTATTCAGGCAAATACATCATCCCCACACGAAAGGGGCTTTACATATATGAGACGGTACGGAACATGAAAATAGCGGGAACCACACTGACTTCGGGCTGGGAGGCGCAACTGGCACGAATGGAAAGGGGAAAGCTTACACAGGAAGAATTCATGAAGGAGGTACTCAAACTCTCGGGAGAGGTAACGGAAGATATCTTCCGGAAATGTGAAAGATAGAAGCTATATATAGGAACGGGAAATGCAGGCTGAAAAGTCTGCATTTTTTATTTGTCAGACATCTGTTATGCCGCTTTTAGACGGCAAAGGTACCGGATTACCCCGTATTCGTGTCAAGGCAGCCCTGCGGGCCGGTCGGCTGAAAGAAAATCATCCTCGCTACGCTCCGGTATTTTCTTTCGCCAAGCCTTGACACAAAAGGGCAATCCGGGAGACGAAGGCCTGTAAAATCGGGAAAACAGATTCCGAAGGGATAATCATACACTCTTAAAAACAACAAGGACATGAAACAGAAATCCATTGCAAGCATCTGCAAGCCGGCGGTCACACTGCTGGCAACTGCAGCAATAATCCTGCTATGCCGCAAAGACATAATTCCGGTACATACCATCCTGTTACTGACAATAGCGGAAAGCATAATCCGTATTTTGCTAAGACTCCTCCCGTTACTAGCAATAATTCTCACCATTCTGATCCTTATCGGAATGTTATTATAAACCCTTAAACTACAAATGAAATGGAAACAAGGAAATTCACCCCGTCAGCTCCGGTCGCACCCGCACTGTGGCCGACAACGCGCAACATCAGGCCTGCAAAGAAAAGATTTCCCAATACGGTCGATGAGCCCAGAAACATCGGGTATTATCTCAAGCCACTGCTTGACATCACGAAGCGACCGGACAGAGACGAAATTCTGAAGACATATCTCAAGGAAACCTATGTATAACAATAAAAAAACAACCATTATGTTTTTCCAATCAATTTATCAGATGATGTCGGCAGGCACAGACCTGAACATCAACATCAGGAGAACGGACGGAAAACTGTCCGTAGCGGTAATGCCCAGACGTACAACACTCAAGGATGAAGCCGGACAGGCCATCGTGCCGCTCATACTCAACGGCACCCCCATGGAACTGGACGGACAATTCCTGCAAATCATCACCACACCGCTGCAGAAAGCGCAGGGAATCCTCACCAACCTTGAAACCTTCGAGCAACAGGCACGGCTCGCCGCAACACAAGGCAAGGCGGCCGGAACCGCCAACGACAAGAAGACAAAAGAGGCACGTGAAAAACAGGAAAAGATGGAAAAACTCCTCAAACGTGCGGAGGAGGCGTTCACGGCAGGAAGATACTCGGAAGCGACAACCTGCTTCAGGCAGGCCAAGGTACTCGCAGATACGAACAGGCAGAAACAGATAGAGGCAAGGATACAGGAAGTGCAGAAGGAGTCGTCACAGGGCTGCCTGTTTCCTGAAACGGACACACAGCCGCTTCCACAACAGCCGCCCGCAAACGGTACGGCGAACGGAAACCGGTCTGACGGACAAATGCGGATGTTCACGTCACAACCGCCACAACAGCCTGTACAGCAGGCAATCCCGCAACCGGTACAACAACCGGTGCCCCGGCCGCAGATAGTACAGCCGCAGCCTGTACCACAATATCATCCGGGAACACCGCAACCACAGCCAATGTACGAAGGATACTGCCGGAATCCCGCAAACGGCAGTCCGCAACAAACAGAGGAACAGCCCCAAACATACTTCCGCCAGCCCGGCGGACAGTACCCCCAGGCACAACCATGGCAACAGCCACAACCCGTCCCCCTGCAGCCGCAGGCAACCGTCATACAGACAACCCGGGAAAATACGGGCAGGGAATACCAGTCACTGCCACAACCGGCCACAGAAGCGCTCACTTTTGACAAGGACGATGAAAGTGACAGGGAACTGTTGCGTGAAGACCCGTATGCGGAATACATAGACTTCCCGCAGGAATGCCGCATGAAGGACGAGACACAGGCGGAGCTTATATGTTGTTAAACCATTAAAACTTTAAATAATATGGCACTTGATATCAAAGGACTCAAAAGAGTATTCATCCTGAAAAAAGGAAATGACACCCTGACACTGGAAGATCCGGACAGCAGAATGTCCCTCTCCGAAGTGACGGACTTCTATTCCATGAACTATCCGGAACTGACCACGGCAACCCTGCACGGGCCGGAACTCGAAGAGGACCGCGCGGTATACCGGTTCAAAACCACCATAGGAACGAAAGGATAAGCCATGGCAAAGCAAACAAACCCTAAGAAAAAGGAGGAGACAGCATGCAGACAGTTATCGAAACTACAAACGGAAGACCTGGCACGACTTATTATCAGCGAGGCCGGATGCACAGACATCAGCCGGGGAACCGGCAGCAGAAAGAAAAGAAGGTTGCCGCCGGCAGGAACCGTAATGATTTTCTAACGGGGAGAATTCTCCCCGTTACCCCCGATTACTGTATGGAGATCCGGGCGGGAGAGAAAATCAGCCTTACGACAAGGGAGAATTTTGATTTCCTGTACCGTTCGGCACTCAGATACAGCGGACTTGTCGGCCTCAGGCTTCCTTTCCGCCCGACCGGGAAATCACCGAGGATGAACATCGTCAAACTGTACCGGGCAATGGACACCATACTCCCGGAGCATGTCAACCTGGAAGAGGAGAACGGAAGGCTGTACTTCTGCCTCTACCGGTTCCATGAGTGGCCGGAGTATAAACTGTTCTGGATACCGCTGGAATTCACGGAGAGACTGCCGGAGAAACTCGGAAGGATAACACTGGAATTTATCCGGCAGCTCGCCCGGCACCATGGCATACCCAAAAGCACGGATACCAGCTACTACGAAATGGCACACGATTACCTGGAAGACTACAGGCTCTACGACGAAGAGGCGACGGCAGGAGAGATCAGACGCAAGGCCGCACTTGCCAAATTGTATGAAAAAGGGAAGGCGCACCGTATACTGGAGAAAATGGACAATTCAAAGGGATTTCTTGCGGATCTGGAGGGGGAAATACGGAAATACCATACGAAGAAGAACAATGAGCGGGCATTGCTGGAACTGCTCATGGAAGGTACGGCATACATTTCACACGGCAGCCCGAGCATCATGCAATACTCCTACGACTGGGCATACGAGGAGGCACCTGATTTCAGGCCGGTGGGACTGGATACGCGGATAATGGTCACCTGGTCGGTAAAGGACGCCATGAACGACGAAATGAAAAGCTATTTCAACTCGGACTATCAGGAATCATATGTGATCACACCCGTCACGACATTCCACCTGACACCGGACACGGAAAAGCCTTTCTCCATGGATGACTTTCCGGAGCGGTTTTCCCAATGGCTCACATGCTTTATCAAACTCATTACAAATAACTTCTAATAAAACAGGAAAATGAATGAACTGACAAAACAGATGCAGCAAATCATGCATCCCAGAGCGGTACTTGTCGCCTATGAATGCGAAACGACAGATTACTCGACCCCGCGAAGTTATCTCGAACTCAGGCCTGTCAACGAGAAAGGACGGATGGGGGCCGGCATTCCGGTAACCTATGAGTTCATGAACTCACTGGTGGAATCATACACGGAAAGCATGAGCGGAATCCCGCACGGACGCATCCCCGGGAACATGCTCCTGTGCGACTCCAGAAAAGGCCGCGAAAGGTACATATGGTACAATCCGCCGCAGAAGAGAAAAATGTACTTCCAGGACGGGCTGCACATTACAGACGGGACATTCAACGTACCGGGCGTCATCTACGTGGTGGAACGGGAATGCATGGACATACACGCCTTCAAGGGAGCAATCCCCGAAGAGCGGACAGAACTGTATCTGGCGCCGTTCTTCAATGTAACCGGGGCGGACGTCTGCCTGGGCAACTCATCGCTAAGGAAACCGCAGGACATGGATTTTCATGAATTTCAGGAATACTGGGAAAAGCGTTTCTGGATGAGCGAGTTCTCACATTTGGGAGGTGACAGAAACCCGACCCGCAGCAATCTGGTTTCCGTAACGGAACATGCGCGGAACAATCCGTTTGATTACAGCGAGTTACAACAATCCGGGAAGAAACTTAAAGACATACTGGCATGAAAAAGATTCATTACACGGACAGCTACCTGCTGAAACCCTACCATCCCGTCACCATCCATGTTGCGGGTGCAGGGGGCACGGGATCACAGGTCATAACCAATCTGGCACGCATGAACGTCGCGTTGCAGGCACTGGGACATCCGGGACTACACGTCACCGTATTCGATCCCGACATTATCACAGAAGCCAACATAGGACGCCAGCTCTTCAGTGAGACGGAACTGGGGCAATGCAAGGCGACGGCGGCCGTCACACGCGTCAACCGTTTTTTCGGAACAACATGGACGGCGGAAAACTGCCGCTATCCCGTACGGAAAACACAGGAAAACGGGGATGACAGGACAAAGCCGGCGAATATCATCATCACCTGCACGGACAATACCCGCTCACGACTGGAACTGTGGAGATTCCTGAAAAAATACAGGGAGGCCTCCGTAAACAATGAAAGGGCGGTTTATTACTGGATGGATTTCGGGAATGCGCAAACCACCGGGCAAGTCTTCATAGGTACTGTCCGCAACAAGATACGGCAGCCGGCATCAAAAGAATTCATGCCGGTACCCGGAATGAATGTCATCACCGAGGAGGTGAACTATTTCACAATAGAAGAGAAGGACTCCGGACCGAGCTGCTCACTGGCGGAAGCACTGGAAAGACAGGACCTGTACATCAACTCCATACTGGCACAAGTCGGTTGTGACATTCTATGGAAGATGTTCAAGGAAGGAAGAACCCTGTACCGGGGAGCATATATCAATCTGGACACACTCCGGGTTAATCCAATACCGGTATAGGCCATATGAAACAGACAGTTTTCCTTGCCGAAGCTACAGCTGTCGGCAAGGGAAGCATCTGCAATTTTCTTCCAATCCGTATAAAACCGGAACCGGATTCAGGATTTAATCCGCACTAATCCGGCAACACCCTTCCCCGTTTTAACCAGTTCGTATTTCTCAAGCCTTTCATACAATTTGCCGAGCGTCCTGCAGCCATACCTTTTCACTTTGAATTTGGGCATCAGCTTCTTCAGCACACCTCCAATCAAAGACAGACTCACCTCCGCCTTACCGTCAGCAGCCTGTTCAAAAGCCTTGTCAAAGTATTCCATATCTCTTTGAATAAAAAATTCAGGTGTATTTTCCTGAAAAGGCTTCTCCTCCTTCCGGTCAGCCAACAGAAACCCAGTACAGGAACGTACCAGTGCCACCGGAGTCTTTCCCTCCCCGTAACCGAGGACCGTCAGACCACTCTCCCTGATACGTTGTGCCAGCAGGGTATAATCCCCGTCACTGGCGACCAGACAAAAACAACCGACCCGCCCCTCATGAAGGATGTCCATCGCATCCATAACCAACGCGATATCCGTCGTATTCTTTCCCGGCACAAAAGAGGAAGCCTGCACCATCCTGAACGAATAATCCCTTGCCGCATCCTTCCAACCGGAAAGGGATTTTTTAGTCCAGTCACCATATATACGTCTCACAACGGCAGCACCATACGAGATACGAACCGCATCACATCTTCCATCTTCTCGGAAGAAGCATTATCGCCGTCAATCAAAACCGCGACAGACAAATCTTTTTCTTTTTTCATACCGAATCCTTAAGCTGCAAAAATATAACAGGTTCCCGCAAATATAAATAATTGATCCTATTTTTTCTTTCCCCTATGCCGCAAAAAATCCTGTATTTCCGAACTACGATAAAAATTCTTCCCGTTCTCGTCCGTCTGGTAGTAGCGGATAAGCCCCTTTTCACGGTAACGGGCAATGGTCCGTTGCGTCACGCCCAGAAGTTGCGCAAGGTCACAGTTATCCAGCAAGGTGTCGCCGTCCAGGCAGTCTTTCAGGCGGTTCATACGGTCAAGTTTCTTTTCAAGGCGATTAAAACCTTCCACCATAGTCATGATCATTTTCTCAAGTACCTCATTATCTATATACATCATGGCATATCCTCCATTGTTTTAAAAAGTGATTACCTGAATACTCTTCCTGTGCGCACTACAAGAGTATATTACACTATAATGAAAATTACATGCCGGATTCAAAAAAACGAATCCATCTTTTTACATAACATTCTAATTCACAAAGAAATATAAAATAAAAAATTACAAAAAGCACTGTAAAATGTAATCCCGGATGTTGTAAAGTCCGGGTACAATTTGTAAATACGACTTACAATTCGACCAGCTATCCGTGAAATCTGACGACATCTGCTGACACCTGTAGTCAGAGACTTGGAGACAAACATGCCGGCAGTATACCTTTACATCGGACAAAAAATCAAAAGCTTATGGAAGTGATCAGTATCGAAGCCGCAACATTTGAAGAAATGAAGCAGGCGTTAAGCTCAATCATCCGGGATATCCGGACAGGAAGAGGAATACGGCAGGAGGAAAGACTGACGGAATGGATGGATAATCAGGAAGCATGCATTATGATGGATATCTCTCCAAGGAAGTTGCTTACTTTGCGTAGCACGGGAAAAATCCCGTACAGCAGGATAGACAGGAAAATCTATTACCGGAAAAAAGACATCGTCACATACATGGAAGGAGTGTTACAAAAAGGAAACAATTAAACAAAGAAATATGGCACATGACTTACTGACAAGGGAAAGTCCGGAAATTATCCGGTTCTTTCAGGACATTGGACACATCACTGAACTCTTAAGAAACGAACCGGACAGATACAGACCTGTCCTGAACGGTGACAGGTACATCACCGAAGCTGAACTGTCCGAATCACTGAAGATAACACGCCGGACACTGGTTGAACACAGGACAACCGGGCTTATCCCCTATTACCGGCTGGGAGGCAGGATACTTTATAAAGAGAAGGATATTATAAAACTGCTGGATGAAAACAGGCTGGAAGCTTTTTAAAAGCCGGCAATATAGAAGAGAACGTCTTCGGAAATTTTCCTAAAGACGTTCTCTTCATATATATGCCATTCATTCCAGCATAAATGAATACATTATAAAGTTTTCTGTAATTTTATGCCAATACTATTTGGAGGAATCGAACCTTTTCCATATCTTTGCACCGTCAAAAAAATGACAGCGATAAAGATTGAAATAATTGAAATTAGAAATATGGCTAATTCAATGGTTTTGATTTTAACGATATAAGATTTAGTGCTGTTTATCAGGATTTTAAAAACAAAGAACTTTAAATGTTCGATTCCTGGTGGCACCACTATCGATTCGGTAATAAAAAATCCCTTGAACTTTTGAAGTTCAAGGGATTTTTTAGGGATATTCCTAAAATAATAAAATTTAAGGCAACTAATGGCTCAGTCTGAAACCTTGGGGGATTGCGTTAAAATTCTTATTTTTGCATCATGA
>OGDM01000144.1_pt1 | contig 42087 bp, 29 predicted proteins | sample 1570491 | NCBI WGS metagenome assembly OGDM01 (sample SAMEA2582159, study PRJEB24529) | metagenome
GAGCCTGTCCCTGCCAGTGGCGACGGAAATCATCGGCGTCAATGCGCGTTCCGGAAAATTCGCCGCTCAGCGACAGCTTGCCGGTCAGGTTTAAGGAATAGTTAAAGGCTTTGATCAGCGAACCGATCTCCACATTCTGCAGCGCCGGCTGGAACGTCGCCAGCGGCGTGTCGCCGCGGGCATCCAGGGTGCCAGGGAGAGAGAGCTGCCCGCCGTCAAGATTGCCCTGCATTTTGCTGACCGTCAGCAGCCCCTGCTGGTTGCTGATTTCGCTCTGCACCTGGGTGAAGTTCAGACCGCGCCACTGCAGCTGGTCGGCGCTCAGGGCCATTCGGCCGTTGAAGCCGCGCAGGCTCTGGTAATCTTCGCGCTCATCGCTGTCGGCGATCACCGGGCGCATCGGTCGCGTCTGACTCTGGCCCTGCTGACTGGCGCTACTGTCCGTCGCCGGCGACCTTTGCGCCAGCAGACTATCGAGATCGAGAGTGGTGGCGTGCAAATCCAGCGACCAGTCCGGGCGATCCCCCAGCACCACGCTGCCGCTGCCGGTAACGGTGCTGCGGTTAGCCATCAGATTCAGGTTGTCAAAACGCAGGGTCTTGTCATCTTCCTGCCAGCTGGCCTGCAGACTCCCCTGACCATTAATGCCGTCCGGTGGGAGCTCGGCGCCGCGCAGCTGCCAGCTAAGCTGGGTAAAGTCGGCTTTTAAGGAGTGCGGATAATCGCCGCCCTGCACGGTGGCGGAGAAGTTCAGCGCCAGGTCGCGCTGGTCGCGGTTCACCCGGCCGGAGAAATCCACGGTGGCCCGGTGATTCTCATCCTGCTCCATCTGCAGACGGATATCGCGCACGGTCACCTGCTCGCCGTTCTCGTGCTGGAAGAAGAGCACGCTGTCGGCCACCTGCAGCTGACGCACATCGTAGGACCATCCGCGATCCTCCGGGGCCAGCGGCAGGGTGTTGTCATGCGGCACCACCGGCGCTGAGCTGTCGCGAACCGCCTCGGTTTTCGGGGTCAGCTGGATCACCGCGCCCTTGAGCATCACCTCCTTCACCTGCAGCTGATGCGAGAGCAGCGGCAGCAGCGCCACGTCGAGGCGCATATTGTCGGCGCGGATCACCGGCTCTTCGGCGCCTCGGGCGGTCAGCGTCATCCGTCCGCTGAGAATGCTGAGCTGCGGCCAGACGTGCCAGCGCAGCGGGCCATCAAGGTCAAGCTGATAACCGCTGCGCTCTGCCACCTCATGCACCATATAGGCGCGAAAATCGTTGGGATTGACCAGCAATACCAACGAGGTAAGCCCGGCGACAATGACCGCCAGCAGGATCATCAGCGTTGTCAGTATTCGTCTCATGGCACCCTCAGCAACACCCCGTTGACGTTATCAATCCTTGTCGATTCGGCTCGCCACCGCGCCCTGCTGGTCGCGATATTTGGCGTCTTCACGGCGGTTATACGGCCGGGCCGCCGGGCCCGATAACGGTTCAAAGCTCAGCGCGCCGATGGGCATCCCCGGGCGCAGCGCCAGCGGCAGCTTACCGGAGTTGTAAAACTCAAGCACGATGCAGCCGGACCAGCCTGGATCGATACGGTGCGCGGTAACGTGCACCATCAGCCCCAGGCGCGCCAGCGAGGAGCGTCCGTCCAGCCAGCCTACCAGGTCGGCAGGCAGGGTGACAGACTCGTAGGTCACCGCCAGCGCCAGTTCGCCCGGATGCAGGAAAAAGGCTTCCCCTTCCGGCAGGACGATCTCTTCGCTCATCACCCGGTCCAGCGCGGCGCTGACCTCGGCCTTCGGGCCGCTTAAATCGATAAACGGCGCCGTGTGGCCACGGAAGGTGCGAAATTTATTACCCAGCCGTACATCAACCGTCGCGCCATTAATACGCTCAACGGGCGGACGCGGATTGATGGCGAGTCGCCCTTCATCCAACCAGGCTTCGATATCTCGGTCACACAGACGCATGGGCTTTCTCCTTATAAGGCTGCTTCCCGCACGCTTCGCGGCGGAGAGGGCAACAGGGCTACTCTTTGCACGTTACACAATTCGGCCAGGTTATTCAAAGAACTGACTGATTTTGGCCTTCAGAATATCAATAGCGATGCGGTTTTTGCCGCCGCGCGGCACGATGATGTCGGCATACTGCTTCGACGGTTCAATAAACTGCAGGAACATCGGGCGCACGGTTTTCTGATACTGGGCCATCACCGAGTCCATGGAGCGGCCGCGCTCGTTAACGTCGCGCTTAATACGGCGCATCAGGCAAATATCGAGAGGGGTGTCGACGAAAATAGAGAAGTTGAGCTCGTTACGCAGGCGCGCATCGGTCAGCAGCAGGATCCCTTCAAGGATAATCACCTTCTTCGGCTCGACGTGAATGGTGTTCGGCGTGCGGGTATGCTCGACGTAGCTATAGACCGGCAGTTCAATCGGCTGGCCGCTTTTCAGCATCTGCAAATGCTGGAACAACAGACTGTGGTCCATTGAGCTCGGGTGGTCATAGTTGGTTTTGACGCGCTCTTCCATCGACAGATGGCTTTGATCTTTGTAATAGCTGTCTTCCGGAATGACGCCAATATGTTCGTCGCCAACTTGTTCACGCAATTCGCGATAGAGAGTACTGGCGATAAGACTTTTGCCAGAAGCCGATGCGCCGGCGATGCCTACAATGACGCACTGATGGGACATATCAGTCATAAATTTTTGCGACCTGATTAACCTGGATAGAGATGGAGGGTGGCGGCGGACCGCCAAACGCGGCAATTATAGGGATTTCAGCGTCCCGATACCAGTGGTATGCGCCCCGGGCGGCTATTCCGCCGCCGGCGCCCAGTCATCGGTATACCAGATATGCAACAGCGCGTAGGATCGCATCGGCTGCCAGCGGCGGGCATAGCGGGCGATGGCGGCCGGGGTCATTCCCGGAAAGCGCTGTTTAATCAGGTAATCATCTGGCAAAAAGATATCTTTCGCCTGCCAGCCGCGCAGGGCAAAGTAGTTTGCCGTCCAGCGGCCAATCCCAGGCAGGGTCTGCAGTTGACGCAGCCCGGCGTCAATATCCGCCGGCGCCGTCAGGGGCAGCTCGCCGCTGAGCGCCGCCCGGGCGAGGTGGATCAGCGCCTCCGCGCGTCGCAGCGGCATCCCCAGCGCCTTCAGCGCCTGCGGATCGGCCCGGGACAGCGCCTCTGGCGTCGGGAACAAGACATATCCAGGCGCCTCCGCCAGCGGTTCGCCCCAGCCAGCCGCCACTTTGGCGGTGAGCCGGGCGGCCATCGCCACGCTCACCAGCTGGCCCAGCACCGCGCGCACCGCCTGCTCGAAGGCATCCAGCGCCCCCGGCAGGCGCAGCCCCGGCCGCGCCTGCGCCAGGTCGCCCAGCGTGCGAGCGACCTGCCGCGGGTCGCAGGCTAAATCAAACAGCTGGCCAATTCGCGCATAGCAGATCTCCGCCACCGGCTGCAGTCCCGGGGAAAGGGTCACCCGCAGGCCCTGCGCCTCTTCGTCCGGCGCCAGATGAATCAGCCCGCGGTGGCCTTCCACGCCAAAGCTGCGGCTGTAGCCCCCATCGTGAAAACGCTCGACGCCGGCAACCGCGCGCGCCTGCAGAAAACCAACCATCCACGCCCAGTCATAGGGCGGGGTCCAGGGTAACAGCACCATAAGCTCTCCTTTATATAGCGTTTCAATGATAGTCGCCCTTGACCATCAGCGCCTTGCTTTTAAATTCCGGTTGTCGGCATGGCGACGATCCGCTAAAGTCGCCCCCCTTCTTCACCGGCATGGGGATTTTGCAGACGATGTTTATTGGTTTTGACTACGGCACCGCCAACTGTTCGGTGGCCGTGATGCGGGAAAATACCCCCCAGCTGTTAACGCTGGAAAACGGCAGCGCCCTGTTGCCCTCCATGCTCTGCGCGCCGACGCGCGAAGCGGTCAGCGAGTGGCTCTATCGCCATCATGATGTCCCCACCCACAGCGACGAAAACCAGGCGCTGCTGCGTCGGGCCATTGCAGCCAACCGCGACGAAGACATCGAGGTGCTGCGCAACAGCGTGCAGTTCGGTCTCGCCTCGCTGCAGCAGTATGTTGAAGATCCGGAAGAGGTCTACTTCGTTAAATCGCCCAAATCCTTCCTCGGCGCCAGCGGGCTGAAGCCGCAGCAGGTGGCCCTGTTTGAAGACCTGGTCTGCGCCATGATGCTGCATATCAAGCTGCAGGCCGAAAGCCAGCTGCCCGAGCAGATCGACCAGGCGGTGATTGGCCGACCGATTAACTTCCAGGGCCTCGGCGGCGATGAGGCGAACGCCCAGGCGCAGGGGATCCTTGAGCGGGCCGCCCACCGCGCCGGTTTCCGCGATGTGGTCTTTCAGTTTGAACCGGTGGCCGCCGGGCTCGATTTCGAAGCGACCCTCAGTGAAGAAAAGCGGGTGCTGGTCGTCGATATCGGCGGCGGGACCACCGACTGCTCCCTGCTGCTGATGGGCCCGCAGTGGCGGGAGCGCGCCGACCGACAGCAGAGCCTGCTCGGCCACAGCGGCTGCCGCATCGGCGGTAACGATCTCGACATTGCCCTGGCCTTCAAATGCCTGATGCCCCTCCTCGGCATGGGCGGCGAAACGGAAAAAGGCACCGCGCTGCCGATCCTCCCGTGGTGGAACGCGGTGGCGATCAACGACGTGCCGGCGCAGAGCGATTTCTACAGCACCGCCAACGGCCGCCTGCTGAACGATCTGCTGCGCAGCGCCCGGGATGCCGACAAGGTGGCTCTGCTGCTGAAGGTCTGGCGCCAGCGTCTCAGCTATCGTCTGGTGCGCAGCGCCGAAGAGAGCAAAATCGCCCTCTCCAGCGCCGCCAGCGTCGAAACCGCGCTGCCGTTTATTCAGGACGATCTGGCCACCGCCATCGCCCAGCAGGGTCTGGAAGCCGCGCTGGATCAGCCCCTGACCCGCATTATGGAACAGGTGCAGCTCGCGCTCGACAGCAGCCAGACCACCCCGGATGTGATCTATCTTACCGGCGGCAGCGCCCGTTCGCCGCTGATCAAAAAGGCGCTGGCCGCTCAGCTGCCGGGTATTCCGCTGGCCGGCGGCGATGATTTTGGCTCGGTGACCGCCGGGCTGGCCCGCTGGGCGCAGGTGGTTTTCCGCTAGCCCTCGCCCGGCGCTGCCGCGCAGCAGGTCTGTCCTGATCCTGGCGCTGCAGATTACGCTGGAATATTCCTGGTCTCCCACGCAAAATGGCCTGTTCGTCCGGACAGGCCTGTCCACTCTCCCCCGCTTCCGGGGGCGTATTATCCATACCGTAGCCAGACGTCTGCGGTCAGTAATCTTTGCATGCCGCAAGGGGGCGTGATTGAAAAGGGTGTCTGCGATCTTCGCGGCGGTCCGGCGTTGCCGGCCGCGGCTCCTGGCAGGCTGGCTGCTCAGCTGTGGATTACTCTTGCTGCTGGTCGCCCCGCAGGCGCAGGCGGCGACGCGCCAGGTGGGGATTGATATTCCGGTCCAGTGGTACGCCGACGACAGCGGCCAGATGACCCTCGATCGCTTTGCCGCCCTGCCCGCAGACCAGCTCGCCACCACCCGGCAGATCCCCTCCTTTGGTTATTCGCGAAAAACCTGGTGGCTGCGCAGCGAGCTGCCGGGCACGTGGTTTGCCGGGGAGCCGCGTTGGCTGCAGCTGGGCCCCACTTTCGTCGACCATCTGACCATTTACTACCGGCCACTGGGCAGCGATGGCCCGTGGACGCAGCGCATCTTTGGCGATCGCGACGGCGCCCGCGGAAGCGATCTGCATTATCGGGAAAGGGTGCTGATACTGCCCCCTCCGCCAACCGACGCCGGCTATGAGCTGGTCTTTCGCCTGCAGAGCACCAGCACCCTGATCCTGCTGGCCTCGCTCTCCTCTGCGCAGGCGTTTGTGCAGCGGGCCACCGCTGACACCGCTTTCTGGAGCTTCTACTTCGGCCTGGCCGCTGTGGCCAGCGGTGTGGCGCTTTGGCTGGCGCTGGCCCTGCGCCGGCGTCTGCTATGGGGGATCTGTCTTTTCTCGCTCAATTATCCGCTGGTGGCCGCTCTGCACGGCTTCCCGGAGTGGTTCTTCGGCCACGCCGCGCTGCCCTTCCAGGATTTTATGATCAGTAGCCTCTCGCTGTTCAGCTATGCCACCGCCCTCTGGCTGCACAGCGAGATTTTTGATCTGAAGAAGAATATGCCGCGACTTCATCAGCTGCTGATTGCCGCCGTGATACTCAACCTGGTGCTGCAGGTCAGTATTCCGCTCGGGTTTTACGGCTTCGCGATGCAGATTGAAGGGGTAGTATTCATCATTATCACCCCGGTGCTGCTGTTCACCTCCTGGTGGCTGTGGCGCAAAAAAGCTATCGACCGTACCACCCTGCTGCTGGGTCTGCTGCCGCCGTTCTATGTCGCCGCCGCGGTGCTGGTGCAGTTGTCGATCCATGGGATTATCCCGTTCCATATGGCGATCTATTCCCTCTGGCAGTACGCGCTGATCGTCCACATCATTACGGTGCTGATCATTGCCATTCTGCGGGTGCGTGCTGAAAACCGCCAGCTGGAGCAGAAGCAGCGCCTGGCGCGCGAACTGCAGATTGAGCGTGAAGCCAGCTTCCACCAGCGGCAGTTTATGGGCATGGTGGCGCACGAATTCCGCACCCCGCTGGCGGTGATCCAGGCGGCGCTGGAGAATCTTCGCCTCTCGGCGGCCTCGACCAGCCAGGAGGCGCGCTTCGATCGCATTGGCCGCGCCGCCACCCGCCTGGTGCAGCTCACCGATAACTGCCTTGCCGACGCCCGGCTCGCCTCCCACGATCTGCACGTCGAGCGCCAGCAGACCGCCCTGCTGACGGTGATCAACATGGCCGCCTCGGTGGTGGCCATCTCCCATGATCACTACCTAAACATCCGCCAGCACGGCGCGGTGGAAAGCCCGCAGCTGCAGGCCGATGCCGGCCTGCTGTGCATCGCCATCGCTAATCTGCTGGATAACGCCGTCAAGTATTCGCCCCCCGGTGAAATCGCCATCGATATTCATTCCGATGCCGGGCAAACGGAGCTACGCATTCGCGACCACGGCCCGGGACTCCCTGCCGGACAGGCGGAACTGATCTTTGAGCGCTACCGCCGCGGCGAGCACACATCGCCGGTGCCAGGCGGCACTGGTCTCGGACTGTATGTTGCGCGTCAGATAGTGCAGGCTCATGATGGCAAACTGTGGCTGGCCGAGCATGGCCCGGACGGCTGCACCTTTATTCTCACCCTCCCCACTGTTACTTAAGAGGAGAACGACGTATGGCTTTACGGCTGGCGATAATTGAAGATAACGCCGATCTGCTGGATGAACTGCTGGCCTGGCTGGGCTATCGCGGCTTCGAGGTGTGGGGGACGCGTAGCGCCGAAGCCTTCTGGCGGCAACTGCACAGCCATCCGGTGGATATCGTGCTGGTTGATATCGGCCTGCCCGGCGAGGATGGCTTCAGCGTACTGAACTATCTGCATGAGCTGGGGCACTACGGTCTGGTGGTGGTCAGCGCCCGCGGTCAGCAACAGGATAAACTGCAGGCGCTGAGCCTTGGGGCCGATGCCTATCTGATCAAACCGGTAAACTTCGCCCATCTTGCCGAGACCCTCACCGCCCTCGGCGCGCGCCTGCGCCAGGACCGTCCGGCGGCTCCGCCTGCGGAGGCGATCGGCACGCCGCCGGCCGTCTCCCCCGGCAGCTGGCGTCTGCACGAGGATAAACTGATTTCACCCGACGCCCGGACGCTGGAGTTAACCCAGCAGGAATATCGCCTGGTGGAGCTCCTGATGCGCAATCGCAACGAAGTGTGCAGCAAACTGGATCTCCATGCCTGCCTGTTTTCCCATGAAAGCGAGCCTGACCTGCACCGGATCGACGTGGTGGTTAGCCGCCTGCGTCACAAGGCACGCCAGCAGGGGATCCACCTGCCCGTTCGCGCAATCTTTGGTAAGGGACTGGCCTTTATTTCCTGAACGACGGGGCGCGTCGGCGGCCGCGCGGGATATAAAAAACTCGTAAGTGTTAATTTTTCTCATTTTCTGAGAGAAATGAGAGGAATGAGACTGACGATGACCTTAAGAACTTTCTTATAGTGCTAGCACATCAGGATGATGGCGTAAGATTTTCACGGGACAGAAAAGCATATAACAAAACGTATTAGCCGTTCGCGGCAAATTCTGACACCATGCAACACAATCAGGGTAAAAACGATGGCCATGCAAACGTGGTTAGTTTTATTGCTATGCATTTTTTTCTTCAGCATCTCTGTATACAGTTTTATTTCCTATCTGAAAGACAGGAGGCGGCAGAAATTTACTTTTAACGATAAGCGTTCGATGCGTCGTAAATAATTCACTTTAAAATAATAAAAAATTATTGTAGGTACTTTTATATCTTCAACACACCGCATACGCCCGGAGGATTTGTCACAGCATGGCGTTATGTTTTGCGTAAGGAAATAACGCCATGAGAAACATTAATGTCACCATCAACACCCGCAACGCCTTTGTCCGTGAATCGCTGGTGGCCATGGTCAATGACCTCACGCAGGGCGAAATACGGGCGCGTTTTTCCTGGCGTAACACCGATCTGTCAGCTGAAGATATCATTATCTGCGAAGTGATCCCCGGGGAAATATACCTGTGTAATACCCTGATTAAGAACAGAAAAAGAGGAAGCTCGCTGATTATCCTCCATAGCTATGACCAGCTGCCGGAAGATGAGTTCATGATTAACTGCCTGAAAGGGGTCATTTTTGTTTCGCTAAAAACGGCCAGTATTCCGCAATTGCTGACGATCATTAAAAGCGAGCTCCAGCATTGTATGACCCCCACGGCTACCGACGCCGCAGGCCGGGAACTCAGCTGCGCCAGCTGTCCGCATCGCGTGTTATCGCGATCGCAGACCGCCGTAGCGCACGGTATTCTCGAAGGGCTGGATATGAGTAAAATCGCCGCGCTGCAGCGTGTGAGTCCCCGCACCGCCGCCTATCATAAGAATAAGATCATGGAAAAATACAGCCTGAATAATAATCATGAATTTTTCCAGTTTATGAATCTTTTACGTGAGCGCTGGTAGGCAAACAGCAGCACAAAAAAAATAAGATATTGACCTGGCTATATTGTCGTAAATCCGAAAATAGTCGCAGGATGCTAAAAAATATCCAGCGCTGGCGGACATAACGTTAAACTCTGCGCTTCCTCGGTATAAAGACGTTACCGCCCGTCTTTATATAATAAAAAACACGCTACACGAGGAAAACTGATACTTCGTCACATTGCCCCTGACGTGCCTGTCAGGGGTCTTTTTTTCCGTGTGGAATAGCGCCCTCAGTGAAAGGGCGCGGCAGGATCAGGCTTCCGCTTTCTCCACTTCCCAGTCCGGCTGCGCTTCCTCGTCGGTCAGCAACCCTTCATTTTTCGACAGCATCGCGGTGGCGATGCCATTACCCAGCACGTTGATGGCAGAGCGCCCCATGTCGAGGAAATGGTCGATACCCATCAGCAGAAGGATCCCGGCGACCGGTATATTGAAGCTGGGGATCGTCGCCGCCAGCACCACCAGCGCAGAACGCGGCACCCCGGCGATACCTTTCGAGGCCAGCATCAGGGTCAGCATCATGACCGTAATCTCGCTAAAGCTCAGCGGCACGTTATAGGCCTGGGCGATAAACATCGCGGCGAAGGAGCAGTAGACCATCGAGCCAACGAGGTTGAACGAGTAGCCAATCGGCAGGACGAACGAGACGATATTGCGCGAGCAGCCAAACTTCACCAGTCGCTCAAGGGTCTTCGGATAGGCCGCTTCCGAGCTGCTGGTGGTAAAGGCCACCAGCACCGGATCTTTCAGCATGTTCAGCAGGCGGAAAACCTCTTTTTTCAGCACCATATAGCCGACGGCAATCAGCACCGCGCTGGTCAACAGCACCGCCAGGTAGTAGCCGCCGATGAACGAAGCATAGTTGAGCAGGATCCCCAGCCCCTGGGAGGCAATCACCGACGAGATGGCGGCGAAGATGGCCAGCGGCGCAACGTACATCACATAGCCCGTCACCTTCAGCATAATGTGCGACACCACGTTAAGGGCCGCCACCAGCGGAGCATTAAACTTCTCCCCCAGCGACGCGCCGGCGATGCCGAAGAACATCGAGAACACCACGATCTGCAGGATCTCGTTGTTGGCCATCGCCTCGGTGATGCTGGTGGGGATGGTGTGCGACAGGAACCCTTTCAGGCTCATGCCGCTGACCGCCAGGCCGGTATCCACCGCCTCTTTCGGCACCGCCAGGTTTAACCCGGCGCCCGGGTGCTGGAAGGTGACGATCACCAGCCCGACGAGAATGGATAATACCGAGGAGGTGATGAACCAGACCATCGCCTTGCCGCCTACCCGGCCGATGGTCGCCGTCTCGCCGAGGCGCATAATGCCGACCGTCAGGGTGCTGAACACCAACGGCGCGATGACCATTTTGATCAACCGCAGAAACAGATCGGTGAGCAGCGTAATATTGTCCGCCCAGGCGGAAACGGTGGTTGGCGTCGCGTAGGCATGGATAGCCGCGCCGGAGAGGATCCCCATCAGCATAAAAACGACGATGAAGAGCGTGAGTTTGTTTGCGTTTGCCACAGCAATGACCCCTGATTATTTAACATGTTGATTTTTAAGTGCATATTTTATTATTATGGGAATGCACTGATTTATTCACCGCATAAATCTAATTAAAGCCCCCGCGGATACAACTATTTTTTGCTTTTTTAAACTAAAAGTTGATATCACCCCGGATATCGGCCGCGGGAGCGCCCGGCGTCGCGGCGGTTATCCAGACATTTCTCAACCTTCTTTTCATAATTCCTCCATTTTTACGGCCCCTTCCCTCACTAAACTAGTATCATTCAGCGAAACGCTTCAGGATGAGACCGTAAACTAATGAAAGGCAGTAACATACGTCGTTGGGGCGCCGCGCTGGCGGTAGTGATTATCGCCGGGGCCGCCTACTGGTTCTGGCACGATCGCGGGACGAGCGGCAGCGGGGCTCCCGCCGCCGGGCAGGGCCCGCAGGGGCCGGGCGGCGCACGCCATGGCCGCTTTGGCGCCGCGCTGGCGCCGGTGCAGGCGGCCACCGCCACCGAAGAAGCGGTCCCGCGCTATCTCACCGGGCTGGGTACGGTGACGGCGGCCAATACCGTCACCGTCCGCAGCCGGGTCGACGGCCAACTGCTGAGCCTTCACTTCCAGGAGGGTCAGCAGGTCAAAGCCGGCGACCTGCTGGCGCAGATCGACCCCAGCCAGTTTAAAGTCGCCCTCGCCCAGGCGCAGGGTCAGCTGGCGAAAGATCAGGCCACCCTCGCCAACGCCCGCCGCGATCTCGCTCGTTACCAGCAGCTGGTGAAGACCAACCTCGTCTCCCGCCAGGAGCTCGACACTCAGCAGTCGCTGGTGGTGGAATCCGCCGGCACGGTGAAAGCTGATGAAGCGGCCGTCGCCAGCGCCCAGCTGCAGCTCGACTGGACCCGCATTACCGCGCCAATTGACGGCCGCGTCGGCTTAAAGCAGGTCGATATCGGCAACCAGATCTCCAGCGGGGATACCACCGGGATCGTGGTCCTTACCCAGACGCACCCGATCGACGTGGTCTTTACCCTGCCGGAAAGCAGCATCGCCACGGTGGTGCAGGCGCAGAAAGCGGGCAAAACGCTCAGCGTCGAAGCCTGGGATCGCACCAATAAGCAGAAAGTCAGCGTCGGCGAGCTGCTGAGCCTCGATAACCAGATCGATGCGACCACCGGGACCATCAAGCTGAAGGCGCGCTTTAGCAATCTGGACGACGCGCTGTTCCCCAATCAGTTCGTTAACGCCCGCCTGCTGGTGGACACCCAGCAGAACGCGGTGGTGATCCCTGCCGCCGCGCTGCAGATGGGCAACGAAGGACATTTCGTATGGGTGCTGAACGATGAGAATAAGGTCAGCAAACACAGCGTGACGCCCGGCATCCAGGACAGCCAGAAAGTAGTCATCAGCGCCGGGCTTTCCGCCGGAGATCGCGTGGTCACCGACGGGATTGACCGCCTGACCGAGGGAGCGAAGGTAGAAGTTGTCACCGCCAGCAGCGGCGAGCAGGCGCAGCCCGCCCCGCGCCAGAGCGGTAAACACGGAGCGCGTTCCTGATGCAGGTGTTACCTCCAGGCCGCACCGGCGGCCCGTCCCGGCTGTTTATTATGCGTCCGGTGGCCACCACTCTGCTGATGGTGGCTATCCTGCTGGCCGGGATCATCGGCTACCGCTTTCTGCCGGTCTCCGCCCTGCCGGAGGTCGATTACCCGACCATTCAGGTAGTCACCCTCTATCCGGGCGCCAGCCCGGACGTGGTGACCTCCGCCATCACCGCCCCGCTGGAGCGCCAGTTCGGCCAGATGTCCGGCCTTAAGCAGATGTCGTCGCAAAGCTCCGGCGGCGCCTCGGTAGTCACGCTGCAGTTCCAGCTGACCCTGCCGCTGGACGTCGCCGAGCAGGAAGTGCAGGCGGCCATTAACGCCGCCACCAATCTGCTGCCGAGCGATCTGCCCAACCCGCCGGTCTACAGCAAGGTGAACCCGGCGGATCCGCCGATCATGACCCTCGCCGTCACCTCCTCCGCCATCCCGATGACCCAGGTTGAGGATATGGTGGAGACCCGGGTGGCGCAGAAGATCTCCCAGGTTTCCGGCGTCGGTCTGGTGACCCTCGCCGGCGGCCAGCGCCCGGCGGTGCGGGTGAAGCTTAACGCCCAGGCCATCGCCGCCCTCGGCCTGACCAGCGAAACCGTGCGCACCGCTATCACCAGCGCCAACGTTAACTCCGCGAAAGGCAGCCTCGACGGCCCGGCCCGCGCGGTGACGCTTTCCGCTAACGATCAGATGCAGTCCGCTGAGGATTATCGCCGGCTGATTATCGCTTATCAGAACGGGGCGCCGATCCGGCTCGGCGATGTCGCCAGCGTCGAACAAGGGGCCGAAAACAGCTGGCTCGGGGCATGGGCCAACCAGCAGCGGGCCATCGTGATGAACGTCCAGCGCCAGCCGGGGGCCAACATCATCGACACCGCCGACAGCATTCGCCAGATGCTGCCGCAGCTCACCGAGAGCCTGCCGAAATCGGTGAAGGTGCAGGTCCTCTCCGACCGGACCACCAACATCCGCGCCTCGGTGCGCGACACCCAGTTTGAGCTGATGCTGGCCATCGCCCTGGTGGTGATGATCATCTATCTGTTCCTGCGCAACGTGCCGGCGACCATTATTCCCGGCGTCGCGGTGCCGCTGTCGCTGGTGGGCACTTTCGCGGTGATGGTGTTCCTCGACTTTTCGATCAATAACCTGACGCTGATGGCCCTGACCATCGCCACCGGCTTCGTGGTGGATGATGCCATCGTGGTGATCGAGAACATCTCGCGCTATATCGAAAAAGGCGAGAAGCCGCTGGCCGCCGCGCTGAAGGGCGCGGGGGAGATCGGCTTCACCATCATCTCCCTCACCTTCTCGCTGATCGCGGTGCTGATCCCGCTGCTGTTTATGGGCGATATCGTCGGCCGCCTGTTCCGCGAATTCGCCGTCACCCTTGCCGTCGCTATTCTTATCTCGGCGGTGGTCTCCCTGACCCTGACGCCGATGATGTGCGCTCGTATGCTAAGCCACGAATCGCTGCGCAAGCAGAACCGATTCTCGCGGGCCAGCGAGCGTTTCTTCGAACGGGTGATCGCCGTCTATGGCCGCTGGCTGAGCCGGGTGCTGAACCATCCGTGGCTGACGCTCGGCGTCGCCCTGAGCACCCTGGCGCTGTCGATTATCCTGTGGGTCTTTATCCCGAAAGGCTTTTTCCCGATCCAGGATAACGGCATTATCCAGGGTACCCTCCAGGCGCCGCAGTCGGTCTCCTTCGCCAGCATGGCCGAGCGCCAGCGGCAGGTGGCCAGCATTATCCTTAAGGATCCGGCGGTGGAGAGTCTGACCTCCTTCGTCGGCGTCGACGGCACCAACCCGGCGCTGAACAGCGCCCGTCTGCAGATCAACCTCAAGCCGCTGGATGAACGCGATGACCGCGTCCAGACGGTGATTAGCCGTCTGCAGCAGGCGGTGGACGGCGTCCCCGGCGTGGCGCTCTACCTGCAGCCGACCCAGGACCTGACCATCGACACCACGGTGAGCCGCACCCAGTATCAATTCACCCTGCAGGCAAACTCCCTCGAGGCGCTGAGCACCTGGGTGCCGCCGCTGCTCAGCCGCCTGCAGGCCCAGCCGCAGCTGGCCGACGTCAGCAGCGACTGGCAGGACAAAGGCCTGGCCGCCTATATCAAGGTGGATCGCGACAGCGCCAGCCGCCTCGGCATCTCAATGGCCGATGTCGATAACGCGCTGTACAACGCCTTCGGCCAGCGGCTGATCTCCACTATTTACACTCAGGCGAATCAGTATCGCGTGGTGCTCGAGCAGGATACCGAGGCGACGCCGGGCCTGGCGGCGCTGGAGAATATCCGCCTCACCAGCAGCGACGGCGGCATCGTGCCGTTGACCGCCATCGCCACGGTGGAGCAGCGCTTTACCCCGCTGTCAGTGAACCACCTCGATCAGTTCCCGGTGACCACCATCTCGTTTAACGTCCCGAACAACTACTCGCTGGGCGAAGCGGTGGAGGCGATCCTCGCCGCCGAACAGTCGCTGGATTTCCCGACCGATATTCGCACCCAGTTCCAGGGCAGCTCGCTGGCCTTCCAGTCGGCGCTCGGCAGCACCGTCTGGCTGGTGGTCGCCGCGGTGGTGGCGATGTATATCGTGCTGGGGGTGCTGTACGAGAGCTTTATCCATCCGATTACGATTCTCTCCACCCTGCCCACCGCCGGGGTCGGGGCGCTGCTGGCGCTGTGGCTGGCGGGCAGCGAGCTGGACGTGATCGCCATCATCGGCATCATTCTGCTGATCGGCATCGTGAAGAAGAACGCCATCATGATGATCGACTTCGCGCTGGCCGCTGAGCGCGAGCAGGGCATGCCGCCGCGGGAAGCGATCTACCAGGCCTGTCTGCTGCGTTTTCGGCCGATCCTGATGACCACCCTCGCCGCCCTGCTCGGCGCCCTGCCGCTGATGCTGAGCACCGGCGTTGGCGCCGAGCTGCGGCGTCCGCTGGGGATCGGCATGGTCGGCGGTCTGATGCTCAGCCAGGTGCTGACCCTGTTCACCACCCCGGTGATCTATCTGCTGTTCGACCGCCTGTCGCTGCACCTGAAGCGCCGCTTCCCGCGTCAGGAAGAGGAGGCGTAAGTGAAGTTTTTCGCCCTCTTCATTTACCGCCCGGTGGCGACGATCCTCATCTCGCTGGCCATCACCCTGTGCGGCATTCTCGGCTTCCGGCTGCTGCCGGTAGCCCCGCTGCCGCAGGTGGACTTCCCGGTGATCATGGTTAGCGCCTCGCTGCCGGGAGCCTCGCCGGAGACCATGGCCTCGTCGGTGGCCACCCCGCTGGAGCGCTCCCTGGGGCGGATTGCCGGGGTCAATGAGATGACCTCCTCCAGCTCGCTGGGCAGTACGCGCATCATTCTTGAGTTTAACTTCGACCGCGATATCAACGGCGCGGCGCGCGACGTTCAGGCGGCGATCAACGCCGCGCAAAGCCTGCTGCCGAGCGGAATGCCCAGCCGGCCGACCTATCGCAAAGCCAATCCGTCGGATGCGCCGATCATGATCCTGACGCTGACCTCGGACACCTACTCCCAGGGTGAGCTGTATGATTTCGCCTCCACCCAGCTGGCGCAGACCATCGCGCAGATCGACGGCGTGGGCGATGTCGACGTCGGCGGCAGTTCCCTGCCGGCGGTGCGCGTCGACCTCAACCCGCAGGCGCTGTTCAACCAGGGCGTGTCGCTGGACGCGGTGCGCACCGCCATCAGCGACGCCAACGTGCGCAAACCGCAGGGGGCGCTGGAGGACAGCGCGCACCGCTGGCAGGTGCAGACCAACGATGAGCTGAAGACCGCCGCCGACTATCAGCCGCTGATCGTCCACTACCAGAATGGCGCCGCGGTGCGGCTGGGAGATGTCGCCACCGTCTCGGATTCGGTGCAGGACGTACGCAACGCCGGGATGACCAACGCCAAACCGGCGATCCTGCTGATGATCCGCAAACTGCCGGAAGCCAATATTATCCAGACGGTGGACAGCATCCGCGCCCGCCTGCCGGAGCTGCAGCAGACCATTCCGGCGGCTATCGACCTGCAGATCGCCCAGGACCGCTCGCCGACCATCCGCGCCTCGCTGGAGGAGGTGGAGCAGACGCTGGTGATTTCGGTGGCGCTGGTGATCCTCGTGGTGTTCCTGTTCCTGCGCTCGGGGCGCGCCACGCTGATCCCGGCCGTCGCCGTCCCGGTATCCTTAATCGGCACCTTCGCCGCGATGTATTTGTGCGGCTTCAGCCTCAATAACCTGTCGCTGATGGCCCTGACCATCGCCACCGGCTTCGTGGTGGATGACGCTATCGTGGTGCTGGAGAATATCTCCCGCCATCTGGAGGCGGGGATGAAACCGCTGCAGGCGGCGCTGCAGGGGAGCCGCGAGGTGGGCTTTCCCGTGCTGTCGATGAGCCTGTCGCTGGTGGCGGTGTTCCTGCCGCTGCTGCTGATGGGCGGCCTGCCCGGCCGCCTGCTGCGCGAGTTCGCCGTCACCCTGTCGGTGGCGATCGGCATCTCGCTGGCGGTCTCCCTCACCCTGACGCCGATGATGTGCGGCTGGCTGCTGAAAAGCGGCAAGCCCCACCAGCCGACGCGCAACCGCGGCTTTGGCCGCCTGCTGGTGGCCGTGCAGGGCGGCTATGGTAAATCGTTAAAATGGGTGCTGAAGCATAGCCGGCTGACCGGCCTGGTGGTGCTCGGCACCATCGCCCTCAGCGTCTGGCTCTACATTTCGATCCCGAAAACCTTCTTCCCGGAGCAGGACACCGGGGTGCTGATGGGCGGCATTCAGGCCGACCAGAGCATCTCCTTCCAGGCGATGCGCGGCAAGCTGCAGGACTTTATGAAGATCATTCGCGAAGATCCGGCGGTGGATAACGTCACCGGCTTTACCGGCGGCTCGCGGGTCAACAGCGGGATGATGTTTATCACCCTCAAGCCGCGCGACCAGCGCCACGAGACGGCGCAGCAGGTGATCGACCGGCTGCGCAAAAAGCTGGCCAACGAGCCCGGGGCCAACCTGTTCCTGATGGCGGTGCAGGATATCCGCGTCGGCGGCCGGCAGTCGAACGCCAGCTATCAGTACACCCTGCTGTCCGACGACCTGTCGGCGCTGCGCGAGTGGGAGCCGAAGATCCGCAAAGCGCTGGCGGCGCTGCCGGAGCTGGCGGACGTCAACTCGGATCAGCAGGACAATGGCGCCGAAATGGACCTGGTCTATGACCGGGATACCATGTCGCGCCTCGGCATCAGCGTCCAGGACGCCAACAACCTGCTGAACAACGCCTTTGGCCAGCGGCAGATCTCTACCATCTACCAGCCGCTCAACCAGTATAAGGTGGTGATGGAGGTGGATCCGGCCTACACCCAGGACGTCAGCGCCCTGGATAAGATGTTCGTCATTAACAGCGACGGCAAGCCGATCCCGCTGGCCTACTTCGCCAAATGGCAGCCGGCCAATGCCCCGCTGTCGGTGAACCACCAGGGGCTGTCGGCGGCATCCACTATCTCCTTTAACCTGCCCACCGGCCGCTCGCTGTCGGAAGCCAGCGAGGCCATTGACCGCGCGATGACCCAGCTCGGGGTGCCGTCGAGCGTGCGCGGCTCCTTTGCCGGTACCGCTCAGGTGTTCCAGCAGACCATGAACGCGCAGGTAATCCTGATCCTCGCGGCTATCGCCACGGTCTATATCGTGCTGGGGGTGCTATATGAGAGCTATGTGCATCCGTTGACCATCCTCTCGACGCTGCCCTCCGCCGGGGTGGGCGCTCTGCTGGCGCTGGAGATCTTCGATGCCCCGTTCAGCCTAATCGCCCTGATTGGGATTATGTTATTAATTGGCATCGTTAAGAAAAACGCCATCATGATGGTTGATTTTGCCCTGGAGGCGCAGCGTAACGGCAACCTGACGCCGGAAGAGGCGATTTTCCAGGCCTGCCTGCTGCGTTTCCGGCCGATTATGATGACCACCCTCGCCGCGCTGTTCGGCGCCCTGCCGCTGGTGCTCTCCGGGGGCGATGGCTCTGAGCTGCGCCAGCCGCTGGGGATCACCATCGTCGGCGGTCTGGTGATGAGCCAGCTGTTAACGCTCTACACCACGCCGGTGGTCTATCTTTTCTTTGACCGTCTGCGGCTGCGTTTTTCGCGTCACTCCTCTCAACCGGTAAGCGAATAACATGACAGACCTCCCGGCCAGCGTGCGCTGGCAGCTATGGATAGTGGCGTTCGGCTTCTTTATGCAGTCGCTGGACACCACCATCGTTAACACCGCCCTCCCCTCGATGGCCAAAAGCCTCGGGGAGAGTCCGCTGCATATGCATATGATTATCGTCTCCTATGTGTTAACGGTGGCGGTGATGCTGCCGGCCAGCGGCTGGCTGGCCGACCGGGTCGGGGTGCGCAATATCTTCTTCACCGCCATCGTGCTGTTTACCGCCGGATCGCTGTTTTGCGCCCAGGCCAGCACCCTCGACCAGCTGGTGATGGCGCGGGTGCTGCAGGGGGTCGGCGGCGCGATGATGGTGCCGGTCGGCCGCCTGACGGTGATGAAGATCGTCCCGCGCGATCAGTATATGGCGGCGATGACCTTCGTTACCCTGCCGGGCCAGGTCGGCCCGCTGCTCGGCCCGGCGCTGGGCGGGGTGCTGGTGGAGTACGCCTCATGGCACTGGATCTTCCTCATCAACATCCCGGTGGGGATCGTCGGCGCGATCGCCACCCTCTGTCTGATGCCCAACTACACCATGCAGACCCGGCGCTTCGATCTCTCCGGCTTTCTGCTGCTGGCCGCCGGAATGGCGACCCTGACCCTGGCGCTCGACGGCCAGAAAGGGCTCGGCATTTCCCCTGCCTGGCTGGCGGGGCTGGTGGCCGTCGGCCTCTGCGCCCTGCTGCTCTACCTGTGGCACGCCCGCGGCAACGCCCGGGCGCTGTTTAGCCTTAACCTGTTTCGCAACCGCACCTTCTCTCTCGGCCTCGGCGGCAGCTTCGCGGGACGCATCGGCAGCGGCATGCTGCCGTTTATGACCCCGGTGTTTCTGCAGATCGGCCTCGGCTTCTCCCCCTTTCACGCCGGGCTGATGATGATCCCGATGGTGCTCGGCAGCATGGGCATGAAGCGGATCGTGGTCCAGGTGGTCAACCGCTTTGGCTACCGTCGGGGGCTGGTCGCCAGCACCCTGGGCCTGGCGGCGGTCAGCCTGCTGTTTATGTTTAGCGCCCTGGCCGGGTGGTATTACGTGCTGCCGCTGGTCCTGTTTCTGCAGGGGATGATCAACGCCAGCCGCTTCTCCTCAATGAATACCCTGACGCTGAAAGATCTCCCGGACGATCTGGCCAGCAGCGGCAACAGCCTGCTGTCGATGGTGATGCAGCTGTCGATGAGTATCGGCGTGACCATCGCCGGGCTGCTGCTGGGGCTGTATGGCCAGCAGCATATGAGTCTCGACGCCGCCAGCACCCATCAGGTCTTTCTCTACACCTATCTGAGCATGGCGGCGATCATCGCCCTGCCGGCGCTCATCTTTTCCAGGGTACCGGATGACGTCGGCAGCAATATCGTCCTCCGTCGACGCAACAGGAGTGGATCGTGAAATTTTGGCGCCCGGGTATTACCGGCAAGCTGTTCCTCGCTATATTCGCCACCTGCATCGTGCTGCTGATCAGCATGCACTGGGCGGTGCGCATTAGTTTTGAACGCGGGTTTATCGACTATATCAAGCGCGGCAATGAGCAACGCTTAACCATGCTCAGCGACGCGCTGAGCGAGCAGTATGCCCAGCATGGCAGCTGGGCGTTTCTGCGCAATAATGACCGCTTTATCTTTCAGCTGCTGCGCACCTTCGAACGGGATAACGACGACCGCTCGCCGCCGGGGCACGCCATGAAGCCGGACGCCGCCCCGGACGGGCCGCCGCCGGATGGCCCCCCTGACGGCCCGCGCCCGAGGCCGGAAATGCCGCCCCACGGCTGGCGCACCATGTTCTGGGTGGTGGATCAGTCGGGGCGCGTGCTGGTGGGGCCGCGAGAGCGCGTCCCGGAGGATGGTACCCAGCGCAGCATCGTGGTCAACGGCGCGGAGGTGGGCAAAGTGATCGCCTCGCCGGTAGAGCGGCTGACGCGCAATACCGACATTAACTTCGACCGGCAGCAAAAGCGCACCAGCTGGCTGATTGTCGCCCTTGCCACCCTGCTTGCCGCGCTGGCCACTTTCCCGTTGGCCCGCGGTCTGCTGGCGCCGGTGAAGCGGCTGGTGGAAGGCACCCATAAGCTGGCGGCGGGCGACTTTTCCACCCGCGTGACGGTGACCGGCGGCGATGAGCTCGGCCGCCTGGCGCAGGATTTTAACCAGCTCGCCAGCACCCTGGAGCGCAACCAGCAGATGCGTCGCGATCTGATGGCCGATATCTCCCATGAGCTGCGTACCCCGCTGGCGGTGCTGCGCGGCGAGCTGGAGGCGATTCAGGACGGGGTCCGGCGCTTTACCCCCGAGTCGATTCCTTCTCTGCAGGCCGAGGTGGCTACCCTCACCAAGCTGGTGGACGACCTCCATCAGCTGTCGATGTCCGACGAGGGGGCGCTGGCCTACCAGAAAACCTCACTGGATATCATCACCCGGCTGGAAGGGGGGGCGGGCGCTTTTCGCGAGCGCTTCGCCAGCCGGCAGCTAAGCATTCAGGTGTCGCTCCCGGAGCAGGCGATGATCTTCGGCGACCGCGACCGCCTGATGCAGCTCTTCAACAATCTGCTGGAGAACAGCCTGCGCTATACCGACAGCGGCGGCAGCCTGCACATCACCGCCCGCCGCAGCGGTCGCATGCTGGTGATTGACTTCGCCGACAGCGCCCCCGGCGTCAGCGATGAGCAGCTGGCCCGCCTGTGCGAACGCTTTTACCGGGCGGAAGGATCGCGCAACCGCGCCAGCGGCGGCTCCGGCCTCGGACTGGCGATTTGCCTCAATATCGTAGCGGCCCACGGCGGCACCCTGCGTGCCGACCATTCGCCTTTTGGCGGGGTTAGCATTAAAGTTGAGTTACCTCTGGAACATGATTTACCGAGAGACGTATGACTGAATTGCCTGTAGATGAAAACACCCCACGCATCCTTATCGTGGAAGATGAACCGAAGCTCGGCCAACTGCTGATTGATTATCTGCAGGCCGCCGGCTATGCGCCTGCGTTGATTAACCACGGCGACAAGGTCCTGCCCTACGTCCGCCAGACGCCGCCGCACCTGATCCTGCTGGATCTGATGCTGCGCGGTACCGACGGTCTGACGCTGTGCCGGGAAATTCGCCGCTTCTCCGATGTTCCGGTGGTGATGGTGACGGCGAAAATCGAAGAGATCGACCGTTTGCTGGGGCTGGAAATAGGCGCCGACGACTATATCTGCAAGCCCTACAGCCCCCGGGAAGTGGTCGCCCGGGTAAAAACCATCCTCCGCCGCTGCAAGCCGCAGCGCGATCTGCAGGCGCTGGACGCCCAGAGCCCGCTGATTGTCGACGAAGGTCGTTTTCAGGCCTCCTGGCGCGACAAGCTGCTGGACCTCACTCCCGCCGAGTTCCGGCTGCTGAAAACCCTCTCCCAGGAGCCGGGCAAAGTGTTCTCCCGCGAACAGCTACTCAACCATCTGTATGACGATTATCGGGTAGTCACCGATCGCACCATCGACAGCCACATCAAGAACCTGCGGCGCAAGCTGGAGGCGCTGGACGCCGAGCAGTCGTTTATCCGCGCGGTGTATGGCGTTGGCTACCGCTGGGAAGCGGACGCCTGCCGGCTGGCGTAGTTAGCCTTTTCCCGGCTCGCGCTGCGCTTCGCCGGGCTACACGTTCACCGCCATCTGCAATCCGTAGCCCGGGTAAGGCGTTTACGCCGCAACCCGGGGAACTCCCTAGAGCCTATCCCACCAGGCGTTATTAACGCTGTCAGTGTGAGCACTGCCCAGGTTCAAAATGGCAAACAAATTAGCCATACTGAAAGATACCTATCTGATATTTACTCCCCTTCGCCGCGGCGCTACAATGCCCGCCCTTAATGTGGGGACACTCCCCAACTCGCCGCACCAGGTGCGGCGAATCTGACCTGTCATCAGAACGAGAACACCATGTTTAAACCAGAACTCCTCTCCCCGGCGGGAACGCTGAAGAATATGCGTTACGCTTTCGCCTATGGCGCCGATGCCGTTTATGCCGGCCAGCCGCGCTACTCGCTGCGCGTGCGTAACAACGAATTCAATCACGAAAATCTGCAGCTCGGCATCAATGAAGCCCACGCGCTGGGTAAAAAATTCTATGTGGTGGTCAACATCGCCCCGCATAACGCCAAGCTGAAAACGTTTATTCGCGATCTGAAGCCGGTGGTGGAGATGGGTCCGGACGCGCTGATCATGTCCGATCCGGGTTTAATCATGCTGGTGCGGGAACACTTCCCGGAGATGCCGATCCATCTTTCAGTGCAGGCCAACGCCGTCAACTGGGCGACGGTCAAATTCTGGCAGCAGATGGGGCTGACCCGCGTGATCCTGTCGCGTGAACTGTCGCTGGATGAAATCGAAGAGATTCGCCGCCAGGTGCCGGAGATGGAGATTGAGATTTTCGTCCACGGCGCGCTATGCATGGCCTACTCCGGCCGCTGCCTGCTCTCCGGGTATATCAACAAGCGCGACCCGAACCAGGGGACCTGCACCAACGCCTGCCGCTGGGAATACAACGTGGCGGAAGGCAAAGAGGACGACGTCGGCAACATCGTCCACAAATATGAGCCGATCCCGGTGCAGACCGTGGAGCCTACCCTCGGCATCGGCGCGCCGACCGATAAAGTCTTTATGATTGAGGAAGCCAAACGTCCGGGCGAATACATGACCGCCTTTGAGGACGAACACGGCACCTACATCATGAACTCGAAAGATCTGCGGGCTATCGCCCACGTTGAGCGTCTGACCCAGATGGGCGTTCACTCGCTGAAGATCGAAGGCCGCACCAAATCCTTCTACTACTGCGCGCGCACCGCTCAGGTTTACCGCAAGGCGATCGACGATGCCGCCGCCGGCAAACCGTTCGATACCAGCCTGCTGGAGACCCTGGAAGGGCTGGCCCACCGCGGGTACACCGAAGGCTTCCTGCGCCGCCATACCCATGACGATTATCAGAACTACGAGTACGGCTACTCCGTCTCCGAGCGCCAGCAGTTTGTCGGCGAATTCACCGGAGAGCGTAACGGCCCGCTGGCGGCCGTGGCGGTCAAAAATAAGTTCAGCGTCGGCGACAGCCTTGAGCTGATGACCCCGCAGGGGAACGTCAACTTCACCCTTGAGCATATGGAGAATGGCAAAGGCGAAACCATGCCGGTGGCCCCGGGCGATGGCTATACCGTCTGGTTACCTGTGCCGGACGACCTGCCCCTGCAGTATGCCCTGCTGATGCGCAACTTTACTGGTCAAACAACCAGAAATCCGCACGGTAACTAGTTAATTTGCGTTATTTTTTCACGATGTAAGGATATTAGAATCGGATCACATACCGTTTCGATCGAAACAGGTATCATCCATTTCGCTGAAAAACATAACCCATAAATGCTAGTTGTACCAGGAACCACCTCCTTAGCCTGCGTAATCTCCCTTACGCGGGCTTATTTTTTTGCCTCTCCTCCGGTCTTCGCTTTCGTCATGCGGTACACTTTATGCAACATTGAGCAATAAAGGTTCCCTTGATGATGTCTACGTTTCCTGCCAGCTTACTGATCCTTAACGGCAAAGGTGCCAATGAACCGCAGCTACGCGAAGCGGTTAACCTGTTACGCGATGAAGGGATTGATATTCACGTCCGCGTGACCTGGGAAAAGGGCGATGCCGCTCGGTTTATCGATGAAGCCCTGCAGCTGAACGTTGAAACGGTGATCGCCGGCGGTGGCGATGGCACCATTAATGAAGTGGCGACCGCGCTGGTGGAGCGCGGCGGCAAGATGGCGCTGGGGATTTTACCGCTGGGCACGGCTAACGACTTTGCCACCAGCGTCGGTATTCCGCAGGACCTGGCCAGCGCCCTCAAGCTGGCGATCGTCGGCCGCGATGTGCCGATAGATATCGCCCGGGTGAATGATAAAACCGGCTTTATTAATATGGCGACCGGCGGGTTCGGCACCCGGATCACCACCGAAACGCCGGAAAAACTCAAGGCCGCGCTCGGCGGTGTCTCTTATTTAATCCACGGTCTGATGCGCATGGATACCCTGAAGCCGGACCGCTGCGAGATCCGCGGGGAGAACTTTCACTGGCAGGGCGATGCGCTGGTCATCGGCATCGGCAACGGCCGCCAGGCCGGCGGCGGCCAGCAGCTGTGCCCGGAGGCGTTGATTAACGATGGTCTGCTGCATCTGCGCATTTTCACCGGCGAAGAGCTGATCCCTGCCCTGTTCAGCACCCTGGCGAATCCGGAAAACTCGCCGAATATTGTTGACGGTGTCTCCTCGTGGTTTGAAATAACCGCGCCCCATGAGATGACCTTTAACCTCGACGGCGAGCCGCTCAGCGGAAAAACCTTCCGTATGGAGCTGTTACCGGCGGCCCTGCGCTGCCGGCTGCCGCCCGACTGCCCGCTGCTACGCTGATCAGGCTTCGCAAAGCAAAGACGGCGCCCGGCTGGTATACAGCAGCCGGGTTCGTTGATTGAGCCTCTGAATGTTAAGGTAAAACGGCACCTGCGGCTGCAGGAAAAACCTGGGCAGGATATCGATCCAAACAACGCGCTTACATTAATAGACGATACCCACAACCACAAAAAACCTATAACATCAAATAGTTACCTATTAAAATGGGCGCATCTGCCGTGAGACAATGCGCCATAAAGCTTAGTATTCCGCCACCTCGCGCGCCATTTCGCGCGTATATTGCCGACTGGCGTTAACCAGCATCTGCGTATAGGCCGTCTGCGCCTGGCCGCTGACCAGCGCATCGACCGTCAGGGTTTCGAGGATCTTCCCGTACTGCATCACCGCCACTTTCTGGCATAAGTGGGCAATAACCCCAAGATCGTGGGTGACCATCAGGTAAGTGAGCTTAGCCTCCCGCTGCAGTTCCGCCAGCAGGTTAAGGATCTCAGCCTGCACCGACACATCCAGCGCCGACGTCGGCTCATCCAGCAGCAGCACCTGAGGCTCAAGAATCAGCGCTCTGGCTATCGCCACGCGCTGCCGCTGCCCGCCGGAGAGCTGATGCGGATAGCGCTCGCGAAAGGCGCGGTTGAGGCCAACTTTATCCAGTAGCACATTGATCCGCCGGTCGCGGTCGTTGATACGATGGATCTGCAGCGGCTCTTCGAGGATATCGCCAATGGTGTGACGGGGATGCAGCGATCCGTAGGGGTCCTGAAATACCATCTGCACCTGACGGCAGCGCTCGCGGCTAATTTCATGCCCTAAGGGCTGAGCATCGATGGTCAGTTCCCCCTGCCAGTGGGTAAACAGCCCCGCCAGGCACTTGAGCACCGTCGTTTTACCGGAACCGGACTCTCCTACCAGACCGTAGATCTCGCCGGGCTTAACGTGGAAACTGACGTCATACAGCACCTGGTTACGCTTCTCCCCCTCGCCAAACGCGAGGTTGAGATGTTGAACTTCAATCATTATCCGCTCCTTAATCCGTTAACCAGCTGGCCTGACGCTGCAGCACCGGCAGTATCGGGCGACGATGCTGCATATCCGGCAGCGAGTTAATCAATCCCTGAGTGTAGGGGTGACGGGCGTTATCGAGATCTTTAGCGGCGATGGACTCCACTACCCGTCCGGCGTACATCACCAGCACCCGGTCGCAGAAGCTGCGCACCAGGTTGATATCGTGGCTGATAAAAATCAGCCCCAGCCCGCGCGACTGAACCAGGTCATCCAGCAGGCCCAGCACCTGCAGTCGCACCGACACGTCCAGCGCGGAGGTGGGCTCATCGGCAATGATCAGCTCCGGGTCGGTAATCAGCATCATGGCGATCATGATGCGCTGCCCCTGTCCGCCGGATATTTCATGCGGATAAAGCTGATAAACGCGCTCCGGCTGGCGAATACGCACCACCTCCAGCATCTCCAGCGCCCTGGCTTTCGCCTCATCTTTGCGCCCGGGATGATGAGTAAGCCAGGCCTCGGCGATTTGCTTACCCACGCAGACCACCGGATTCAGCGAATATTTCGGATCCTGCATAATCATCGAGATACGTTTGCCGCGTACGCCGCGCATCTGCGCTTCGCTAAGATGCTGCAGATCGAGGTCGGCAAACTGCATCCGGCTGGCGCTGACGCGGGCCTTTTTCGGATGCAGCTGCAGCAGCGCGCGCCCAACGGTGGACTTACCCGAACCGGATTCGCCGACAATGGCCAGCTTCTCATGCCCCAGCTGGAAGGAGACGCCGCGCACGGCGTGGGTCACCGCGCTACCGTTAACAAAGTCGACGCACAAATCGCGCACGTCGAGCAGCGGTGCATTATTCACTACGGGGATCGAGGATGTCACGTAGGCCATCTCCTAAGAAGTTGAACGCTAAGCTATTGATCAAAATCGCCAGCCCCGGAATGGTTACGACCCACCAGCACTCCATCATATAAGTGCGCCCGCTGGAGATCATCGCTCCCCACTCCGGCTCTGGCGGCTGCGCGCCGAGGCCGAGAAAGCCTAGGCCGGCCGCGGTCAGAATGATCCCGGCCATATTCATGGTGATACGGATAATGACCGAGGGCAGACACAGCGGCACGATATGGCGCCAGAGGACGCGGGCCGATGAAGCGCCCTGCAGACGCACGGCGGAGATAAAATCAGCCTGGCGCAGAGAGAGCGTTTCGGCGCGCGCCAGACGGGCAATCGGCGGCCAGGCGGTCAGCGTGATGGCGATAACCACGTGCTCCAGCCCCGGTCCTAAAGCGGCGACAAACGCTAGCGCCAGGACCAGACTCGGGAAGGAGATGAAAATATCGGTGACGCGCATCAGCACCATATCGACTTTACCGCCGAAATAGCCGGCGCTGACGCCCAGCAGCAGTCCGAGCGGACCGACGGTCACTGAGACCAGCAGCACGATATAGAGCGTGATGCGGGAGCCGTACACCAGGCGACTAAAGATATCCCGGCCAAACTCATCGGTGCCGAACCAGTGCTGCGCATTCGGCGCGACCAGCGCACTATTCAGGTCCTGTACCAGCGGGTTATAAGGCGCAATCAGCGGCGCGAAAATCGCCACCACCAGCAGCATAAAGATAATTCCTCCGCCGATGGCCGTGAGCGGATTGCGCGCCATTTTGCCGATAAACCCGACGGCCCGCGCCGCCGCGCGTTGCAGCCGCTGACGGCCTTCGCCCGCACCACCCGAAAGCGGCGAATCCAGAGAAACGGTCATGATTTTGTCCTCGGGTCAAAGAATTGATACAGCATGTCGGAGAGCAGGTTGAGCATCACGAAGATCACCCCCACCAGCAGCACGCAGCCCATCACCGCATTCATATCGCCCAGCAGCAAGCTTCCGGTAAGGTAGGAGCCAAACCCCGGCCATGAGAAGACGGTTTCAATCAGCACCGCGCCTTCCAGCAGCGCGCCGTAGGCCAGCGCCACCACCGTCAGCAGTTGCACGAGGATGTTACGAAACGCATGGTTCCAGATAACCTGGCGCTCGGTCAGCCCTTTCACCCGGGCGGTAATAATGAACTCCTGCGACAGCTGGGCCAGCATAAAGCTGCGGGTCATACGGCTGATATAAGCCAGCGAGTGAAAACCCAGCAGCGAGGCGGGAAGAATCAGATGATTAATGGCGTTCCAGAACACCTGGCCGTTGCCGGCCAGCAGCGCATCAACGGTCATCAGCCCGGTGCGGCGCGGCACCACACCATCCAGCCCGAGATCTACCCTCCCGGCGCCGCCTACCCAGCCAAGCCAGGCATAGAACACCAGCAGCCCCATCATCCCGACCCAAAAGATCGGCGTCGAGTAGCCCGCCAGGCTGATAATGCGTACCACATAATCGGAGACGCTATTGCGCCGCGCCGCCGCCAACACGCCCAGCGGAATACCAAGACCCGCGCCGACAATAATTGCCATCGTTGCCAGCTCCATGGTGGCCGGGAAGACGCGGATAATATCGTCCACCACCGGTTTCCCGGTCAGCAGCGCGTTGCCCAGATCGCCGTGCAAAAGGTTGACGAAATAGATGCCAAACTGGGTGGTCAGCGATTTATCAAACCCCAGCTGCTGGTAAACCTGCTGATAGGTACTCTGGTCAGCATCCGGGCCGACAATCGCCAGCACCGGGTCGATGGGCATGACGCGGCCAATGGTAAAGGTCAGCAGCAGCAGGCCGAACAGTGTAATCACCACCTGCAGTAGCCGTTTTGATAAGCGCCGGCCGCGTGAGCCGGGCGCAAGGATTGCGGTACTCATCCTTTCTCTCCTTCGCGGACTTTATAGACGTCACGCAGAAAAGTGGTGGCGGAGGGGTGCGGCTGATACTCCCGTACCTCGTTGCGCACGACGACCGAATCAACCATCTGTGAAAGCGGAATTAAAGCCGGAACCAGCTGGTCGTAGCGTGTCTGGATGGCCTGGTAGTCAGCCACCTGTTTTTGCGGATCGCGTTCCAGCAGGGCCTGGTCAATCATCGTATTCAGTTGCGGGTCGTAAAAACCGGTACGCCAGCCCTGGAAGTTGGTCAGGCGCGCCTTATCGCTGTTATCCGGGTTATAGACCAGCGCGCGCAGGCTGGAGTGCGGATGCGGCTCCATCCCGCTGCCGCCGCGACCTACCAGCAGGTCAAATTTACGCTCGCGCATTGCGCCGTAGATCTGGTTACCAGTGCCGGTGATGATTTTGGCGTTAATCCCCGCCTGCATCAGCGTCGACTGCACGGCGATAGCGATGTTAAGAAATGGCTGATCGGAGAGTACCCGCAGCGTGGTATCAAAGCCGTTGGGATATCCCGCTTCCGCCAGCAGCTTTTTCGCCCGCGCCACATCCAGCCTGTAGCCGGGATCGGGTAGCGTGGACGGCATTCCCGCTTTGATAGGCCGCTGGTGCAGCACGCCATAGCCCGGCATCAGCGCTTTATTGATACCCTGGTAATCAATCAGAAAGCGCACCGCCTCGCGCACTTTCGGATTGGCGAAGTGCGCCTCTTTCATGCTCATCGCCACGTAGTACATGGTGCCGCGCTGCACCGCATCGACGGTCAGCTGCGGATCGCTGCGCAGGGCGTTGATATCGGAAACCGCCATATTGTTGGCAATATCAAGGTCGCCTTTTTCGATCATCAGGCGCAGAGTTTGCGACTCCTGGAAATGACGCAGTACCACGCGGCTCATTTTCGCCTCGCCGCGCCAGTAGTCAGGGTTACGCTTCATGCGCAGCACATCTTTCGCCTGCCAGGTTTCGAGGATAAACGGCCCGGAACCGGCTTCATGGGTGGTTAGCCAGCGGTTACCCCAGTCGTTATCCTGCTGGTGGCTTTGCACCGTTTTACTGTCCAGCACTCCGAGGTTGCCCAGCGCCGCCAGCGAGTAAATCACCAGCTGCGGATCGTTATCTTTGGGTAATACGATTTGCACCGTGAAGCGGCCCGGCGCACTGACCTGGCTGTCGATATTTTTCTTACTGAAGCCATAGGATTTCCATACTGAGGCCTGGGCCAGGTTGAGGTGCAGGATGCGCCGCATTGACCACACGACGTCGGCGGAGGTCAGCGGGTTGCCGGAGTGAAACTTAACGTCATCGCGCAGATGAAAGGTCAGGGTTTTGCCGTCGGGGCTGATATCCCAGGATTTCGCCAGCGCGGGCCTGACGGTGGTGAGCTGCTCAGGGTCAAGCTCCACCAGCGAGTCGTAGAGGTTGACCACGATCCCCACCACTTCGTTACCGGTCATCGCCGCCGGGTCAAGGGTGAGCAGGTTATTCATATTCATGCCGATGATCAGCTGGTCGGGCGGCGTTTTCGCCACCGCCTCCCCGCTCCCCATCGACATGGCGAGCGCGAGAATACACGCTCCCAGTAAGGAGGTTTTTTTCATATCTCTGTTTGCCTGTACTGTAGGGTACATGTTGCCGGATGGCGGCATTTTCGGCTTATCCGGTCTACCGGGCCGCAGGCTCGATAAGCGCAGCGCCATCGGGTATTTATTTTTTTAAATCAGTCGTGGCTAACGGTATTGGCTTCGATATACGCAAAATTAATGTCTTCACCGAGACCCGGACGTTGTGACAAATGCACAAATCCCTGGTCATCCATCGGGTCGACAATGCTGTTGAGATAGGCCGCCGGTTCATCGTAGTCGAGGAACGGATGCAGCAGGCCGCGCTCGTACCAGCGGCAGTTGCGGATCGCGCCCACCACCGCCAGGCTTGCCGCTCCGTTGCCGTGGACTTCGCAATCCATGCCGAAAGATTCCGCCAGCGCCGCCACCTTCATGGTCGGGGTAATCCCCCCCACGCCGTTAGCGCCGGCGCGCAGAATGTCGCAGGCCCCGGCTTTCACCCATTCGGCGCGCATGTGGTGCTTGCCGCCGAAGCTCTCCGGCCCGACGATGGGAATCGACAGGTTCTCCGCCAGCCACGCATAGGAGGACATCGAATCCTCCTCCATCGGCTCTTCAAACCAGGCGAAATTGAGTTTTTCCAGCTCTTTGCCGATCCACAGCGCCTCGGCGCGGCTGTACCAGTGATAGCCATCAATCATCAGGTCAATATCCGGCCCTACCGCTTCGCGCACCGCCGCGCAGGCTTTAATATCCATTTTGGGATTGGGCGCAAAAGAGATTGGCGGCATCCAGGTGTGCAGTTTGATGGCCTTGTAGCCGCGGGCGACCAGCTTTTCGGCAAAGGCGGCATACTCTTCCGGGGTCGACAGGCCGCCCGGTAGATCGTCGCCGCACATGGTGCTACCGTAAGCCGGGACGGTGTCGCGATAGCCGCCAAGCAGCTTGTAGACCGGCATCCTGAGGCTGCGGCCAATCAGGTCCCACAGCGCTTGTTCAACAAACGACAGCGCGCGCTCCGTTAGCTGATGTGCGCTGCCGCGCTGCCAGTGGTTAAGATCCTGCCAGATACGCTCACGGTTAAACGGGTCCTGCCCCACCAGCACTTTGCGAAAAAAAGTATTCACCACGAACGGGCGCACGACTTCCGGAGGCGCAAACGAAAAACCCTGCGCCCCATCATCAGCGGTGATGGTCAGCATCGCCATTTTGGCCATGCTTTCAGCCCCCGGATGGGAGTGCCCGGCGCTGTCGGAAACCCGACGAGTGGGATACTGGAAAACGGTGACATTCACAGATTCAATTTTCATGCTCAATCCTTATCACGGCCAAATCCGATCGACAGAGGCAAATCGGCAAAGCGGTTTCACATTATTGAAAATACGTTTCAATATATAATCTAAGCACAATTACGTAGCAGTGCCTCGGACAAATACCGCTAAGCAAGGCCATAAATTTGGGCATTGGCACAACAAGACGTGACTGTTTTCACAAAAGATGAGCGAAATGTGAGGCAGATCGACCAGGAGAAAAAAGGGCGTGAGCGCAGAAAAGAGATTAACCGACCAGCTACATCCCGGGAATGTCTGCGCCCACAAATGGCTGACTTAAACCGCCGCCGCTGGCTCCGCGCTAAGCGCTTCCAGCAGTTCAGGTAAGGTTTGATAGCGGCCAGCGGCGGCCTGAAAACGCGCCTGCTGGCTATCTTCTGCAATCACTATCGTGGCAATCCCCGCCGACTGGGCCGCGCAAAAGCCGGTAAAGCTATCCTCAATCACCAGACACTGGCTGGCGTTGAGATTGAGCTTCCGCAGCGTCGTGAGGTACACCGCCGGGTGCGGTTTGCCGCGTGGTTCATCATCCGCGCTGGAGATCGCGTCAAAAAAGTGCCAGAGCGAAAGCTTGTTCAGCACAGCGGCAATAACCTGACGAGATGATGACGTGGCGAGCGCAATCTTATAACCCGCTTCGCGAAAATAGCGTAACGCCTCCTGCACCCCGCGCATCGGTTCGCCTTTCGCGGCAATCAGGCGGGTGATGCGCTGCAGGATGGCGTCTTCAAGCCGCTGCGGAGCGAGATCAAGCTGAAAATAGCGGCACCAGGTGCCGGCAATGTCGTCGAGGCGCTTGCCCTTGGTCAGGGTTTCACATTCAGCAACGCTCGCCGTTGCCCCCCACTGCGCGAGGGCGTCAATCTGCGCCTGACGCCACAGCGCCTCGGAATCAATAATCACGCCATCCATGTCAAAAATAACCGCCTGCATACCCATTCGTTCACCTCATTAAGGCTGGCATGAGGCGCATGCCAGCCGCAGTACCTATGAGAATTCAACCTGCTCGCGGGCGGTTGCTTCCTTGTGGGAGAACCCCGGCTGCTCCACGCGGATAAAGGCGCAGAGGAAAAAGGCCACCACGTACAATGCGGTATAGGCGATCACCACCCCGATGGTGCTGAAGAACGGCAGCAGCACCACGGCAATCGCCGGCGCGAGAAAGTTCGACATCCCCGCCGACAGGTTATAGACCGAAATGGCCGCGCCTTTATGCTTCGGCTCCAGCGCCGGGAACACGGCCGCCAGCGGCACGAAGGCGGCGACAAAGATCCCGAGGGCGATGGCGGGGATCAGCGCCATCGCAAAGCTATGGCCAAAGTGCTGAGGGATGTAGTAAAACGCCAGGCTGGAGAGCGCCATCCCGATGCAGCCGAACCAGCGCACCACCTTCATCCAGCCCAGTTTTTCCCCGAGGATCCCCCACAGCACGTTAGAGAAAATGGTGGTGAAGAAGAAGACTGCCCATACCTGGAGCCATTCTGAAGTGCTGAAGCCCAGCTCATCGACAAACATCATCGGCATAATCACCGCAAAGCCGAACAGCGAGAGGGTATTGATAATCCTCACCATGCTCGACAGCAGAATATTGCGGTTGGTATAGAGCAGCGTCGCGGCGCGTCCCAGCTCGGAAAACTTCTCACGGGTGGTGAGATTCTGCATATGCTGCGGCGTTTGAATATGGCGCAGGGAAACCAGGGCAATCACGCCCCCGGTAAGGCAGAAGGCCAGCGCCAGCCACAGGGTGCCCATTTCGCCAATGTGGGGAATGGTAAAGCTCGGAATATAGCTGCCGAACACGCCGATACCCACCGAGTAGACCGCCCAGAACCAGCCCAGCGCGGAGCTGGAACTGTCGCTGCGGACGTTGTGGATAATGGCGACGATAAAGGAGTAGAGGAACAGCGGGTAGGCCAGGCCGCGGATGCCATAAAACAGCAGGATCAGCGCATAGTTGGCGCGACCGAGGCCGAAGACGAGGAACAGTACGTGGAACACACACCACAGCACGAAGCCAATCAGCATGGCCTTGCGTGGGGTAATGATTTCCGCCACCACGCCGGAGACCCACGCCGACAGGGCGGCAGCCAGACCGTAGAGAGTAAAGGCAAAGGAAGCCTGCGCCGGGGTGAATCCGAGTGCTTTGATGTAGTGCGACAGAAAAGCCAGCTCAAACCCGTCGCCGGTCATAAACACGGCGATGGCGACATATCCCCAGATGAGGTTGAGCGGTAGACCGTACCACTGTTTGTTATTAACGGACATGTTGACCTCGATTTCAGAGTGCAGATGAGTGTCTCCGCTGCACAGCAGCGGAGCATTATTGTTATAAAATAAGGAGGTATGTTATTCGCGAATCAGCCTGCCGGCCTGTTGTAGCGCCTTATAGGCCGCATACCTGCGCTGATGAAACGGGCTAAACGCCGTCTCGCTGTGATAGGTGGCATCCACCTGAGTAAACTGCTTCATGGCCTCCGGCAGCGAAGCCGCGACTCTGCCCGCCACCGCGCCGAGGATGGCGGAACCTAACAGCACCGGCTCGCGGCTGGCGGTGCTCACGACGCTAACGCCGCAGGCGTCGGCCAACAGCTGACGCACCAGCGGATGCTGCCCGGCTCCGCCGCTGATGACGATATTTTCACTCTCAATTCCGCAGGCGCGCTGGGCGTCAATGATCTGTCGCAGACCATAGCCAATCCCGCATAAGCCGGCAACGTACAGCGCGGTCAGGTTATCCAGGTCCCGCTCCATCCCCAGCCCGGCAATCAGCGCTTTCGCGTGGGGATCGGCAAGCGGCGCGCGATTACCGAGAAACTCCGGAACGACGTGCAGACCGGCGGCCAGCGTTACCGCTTCAGAAGGGGAAGCAACTTGCGTCAGAACGCGATCCGCCAGCCAGACCGGCAGAGGGACGCCTGCGGCTTTCGCTTGCTCGCGCGCTTCCGCCGCCGCCGGATGGAAGCTCAGCAGCTGGTCGATAGCCGCGCCGGCGGCGCTTTGCCCGCCTTCACTTAGCCAGTAGCCCGGCACCATCGCCGAATAGTAAGGGCCCCAGACGCCCGGGACGAATACCGCTTCCTGAGTGGTGGTCATGGTGCAGGAAGAAGTGCCGAAGACATAGGCCATATTGTTGACCGCGCCGTTAAGCACGCCGACGGTACCGATGCCGCCCGCGTGGGCGTCAATCATCCCCACCGCCACCGGCGTGCCGATCGGCAGGTCCATCTCCTCTGCCGCCGTGGCGCAAAGGCCCTCGCCGCAGGGGGTGCCTGGATCGACAATCCGCTGGCCGATGCGGACAAAATCTTCATCCGCCAGCTCTTCGAGGCCAATCTGGCGGAAGTAACCGGCATCCCAGCGTTGTTCATGCGCCAGATAGGTCCATTTACAGGTCACCGTGCAGACCGAGCGGGCTTCATCGCCGGTTGAGCGCCAGGTGAGGTAATCGGCGAGGTCGAAGAAGTGGCGCGCCTGCTGATAGATGTGCGGGCGATTCTCCTTCAGCCACAAAATTTTCGGCGTTTGCATCTCCGGCGAGATTTTGCCGCCAACGTACCGCAGTACCGGGTGGCCCGTGGCATTGATCTTTTCCGCCTGCCCGGTGGCGCGATGATCCATCCAGACAATAATGTTGCGGTCCGCATCGTCCGAAGGCCCGACCGCCAGCGGCGCATCGTTATCGCCAATCACCACCAGCGAGCAGGTGGCATCGAAGCCGATCCCGGCTATCGACGACGGCGAAACGCCGGCGCTGGCCACCGCCGTTTTAATGCAGTAGCACACCGCCTGCCAGATCTCACGGCTCGACTGCTCGACCTTGTTTCCGGCGCTGCGAAACAGGGTTATTTCCCGGGTCGCGTGGGCGAGGAGCTCGCCCCGCAGATTGAATACCCCGGCGCGCACGCTGCCTGAACCGACATCCACGCCAATAATGTTTTGCGTATCGTTTTGCATCACATCCTCTCACAGGCTGGCCAGGGTCAGAGATCCACGCTGTTCGGCAGGATCACAATGTCGCGCACGGTGACGTTTTTCGAACGCGTCACCATAAACAGCACCGACTCCGCCACTTCAATCGGCTGCATCAGGCTGCCGTTGGCCAGCGCTTCGTCCATTTTGGCTTTTGGCCAGTCGTCCAGCAGAGCGGTAACCACCGGGCCCGGCAGTACGGCGCCGACGCGCACGCCATACTGCGCCACCTGGCGACGAGTGGTGTGTACAAATGCCTGCACCGCGAATTTCGACGCGGTATAGACAGGCTCCCAGATCACCGGCACCACGCCCGCGATCGAGCTGGTGAAGATAATATCCCCGGATTTTTGCGCGATCAGATGCGGCAGGACGCTGCGCACGCAGCGGAAGGCGGCGTTGATATTAAGGTGCAGCACGCGGTCCCAGACGTCCGGGTCGCCCTCGGCCACCGGCCCGCCGATATAGGCGCCGGCGTTGGCGTGGAAGATATCGAGACGCCCGGTAAGCTGCAAAATGCCCTGCAGTAGGTTATCGACCTGGTCCGCCTGCATCAGGTCGACCTGCAGGGCGAAGGCGTTTTCGCCAAGTTCGGCGACCAGTTTGTTGAGCTTTTCGCCTTCGCGGTCGATCAGTACCACTTTTGCGCCAGCCCCCAGCAGGGTCCTCGCGCACTCGAGGCCGATACCGGACGCCGCGCCGGTGATCGCGGCGACTTTACCGCTGAGGGAAGTATTCATAGAGGAGACAGAGTGGTTCATTTTATAATCCTTTGCCGTGTCTGGTTAAAACTATCGAACGCGAGGGCATCACGTTCGAGGTGATAGACTAAACCTGGTAACATATTGAATATCAGCATCTTAATTCAGGCTTGCTGGCATGTTGAGGCGGTATGCGTGCGTACTTCCTGGCGTGAAAAGGATGCTCAATCGATGAAGCTATGTTGCTCTCGCTTCATCGATTGAGCAAGTGGGGAAATTAACAGCGACATGATTTTGTGACGCAAGTTGGAAAAATGAAGAAGATAACGATTTACGACCTGGCGGAGCTTTCCGGCGTTTCGGCGAGCGCGGTGAGCGCTATCCTCAACGGTAACTGGAAAAAGCGCCGCATCAGCGCCAAGCTTGCGGAAAAGGTGACGCGGATTGCCGAGGAGCAGGGCTATGCGATTAACCGTCAGGCCAGCATGCTGCGCAGTAAAAAATCACACGTCATCGGTATGATTATCCCCAAATATGATAACCGCTACTTCGGTTCCATCGCCGAACGCTTTGAGGAGATGGCCCGCGAGCGCGGCCTGCTGCCGATTATCACCTGTACGCGCCGGCGTCCGGAACTGGAGATCGAAGCGGTAAAGGCGATGCTCTCCTGGCAGGTTGACTGGGTGGTCGCGACCGGGGCGACCAATCCGGATAAAATTTCCGCGCTATGCCAGCAGGCGGGCGTGCCAACGGTCAATCTCGACCTGCCGGGCTCTCTCTCGCCGTCGGTGATTTCGGATAACTACGGCGGCGCGAAAGCGTTGACTCATAAGATCCTGGCTAATAGCGCCCGCCGCCGCGGAGAGCTGGCGCCGCTGACCTTTATCGGCGGGCGCAGCAGCGACCATAACACCAGCGAGCGTTTACGCGGCTTCCACGATGCGCATCGCGAGCTGGGGCTTAGCGTGCCGCAGGCGAATATTCTGGCTCCCGGCTATTCGAAAGGACACGTTGAGGACTGCCTGCAGGAGCGGTTTGGCAGCGCGAAGACGTTGTTGCAGGGGATATTTGTTAACTCGACGATATCCCTGGAAGGGGTTGTGCGCTGGCTGTCGCAGGTGGGTCTGACCGGCAGCGAGCAGCCGCCGATGGGCTGCTTCGACTGGGATCCTTTTGTCTACCTGCTGGGGCACGATATCGACATGGTGCAGCAGGACGTGCCGGCGATGCTGGACGCTGTTTTTTCGATTATTGACGCCGGCGAAGCCAGCCAGCAGCGGATTGAAATTCCCCCGCGACTGATGAGCAGCAGCTGAGTCGCTGTCTGGCTGTTAAACGTTACCGCGTCAGCAGCCAGCGGGCGGTATGCTCATCGGTCACCAGGCCATTGATCCAGCCGCCTTTAAGGGCGGCCAGGATCGCCGGTCGTTTATGTTCTCCACAGGCAGCGGCAATCCGCGGGCAGTGGCTCTGGCGGATATCATAGCTGGTGATCATGCGGTTGATCTCGCTGTCTACCACGTCGCCTTGCGCATCAATAAACCGCCCGAGGATCTCCCCGATGCCGCCGCGGGCGGTCAGCTCATCCATCTGCGCCTGATTGATAAAGCCGTCTTTAAAGATCGGACTTTGCGTGCCCAGCGGACCAATGCCGACAAAAATCACGTCCGCCTCGCGGGCGACGCCGGAGACGCTGCGGAATAAGCGATTGGTGCACCACATTTCATACTCATCCGCGCTTTGGGCGTAGCGCGGCGCCGGCCACTGATAGTACTTGGCCTTAATTTTGCGGGTCAGCAGCAGGGGCACGTCATCGTAATAATTGCACTGCCCGTCGGCGTTCATGGCGCTGATCAGCGCCACGCAGCGGGTATTCAGGCTGTCAAAATCGATGCGCTGCAGCGCTTTTTTCAGGGTCAGGCCCGAGCCCAGACCGATAATTTTCTCTTTATCATCCTGCAGATAGCGAGCCATCAGCTGATAGCAGCCAAATGACACACTGTCGAGCGTGCTTTCTTCGCTAAAGGCGGGGACCACATTGCACTCGATCAAGCGGTATTTTTCCTGCAGCAACTGCGCATAATCGAGGCAGTTCGCTACCGGATGGTGCAGATTAATCGACACAATCCCTTCTTCTTTCGCGGCGGCGATCAGCCGTTGCACCACCGGTCTGGAGGTGCCCAGTAGGCTGGCAATCTCACTCTGATTCTGGCCGGCGATGTAGTACATCCATGCGGCACGCACCTTCTGATCCAACCGGATATCGTCTTCTTTACTCATGGTTTCCCGCCCTAAGTTGCTGGCCAGGGCACGCAATTGGCCCGGCGAATACCCGCATTCTCGCCGTGGTTGGCATAACTGGCAAGCTTTTGCTCTTTACTGGTCATTTGTAATTTAATTGGGTAATTGCTCTTTTGTGATCCATGGCTCTTATTTTGGTCAAATGATCAATTACAGTGGCGCCATCAACTCAAGGAGAGCAGAACATGAACAATCAATTCACATGGCTTCATATCGGTCTGGGTTCTTTTCATCGTGCGCATCAGGCGTGGTATCTGCATCGTCTGATTGCTTCCGGGGATAATCGCTGGCGCATCGCGGCGGGGAATATTCGCAACGACGCCGAGCAGGTGGTCCAGGCGCTGGCGGCGCAGGGAGGACGTTACGTCCTCGAGACCGTCAGCCCGGAAGGGGAGCGCGAATATGAAGAGATCACCTCAATCCAGAAACTGCTACCGTGGCAGGCCGGGCTACAGCCGCTGATTAACGAAGGGGCAAACCCGCAGACCAAAGTTATCGCCTTTACCGTGACGGAAGGGGGGTACTACCTGAACACTCGCCATCGGCTGGAAACCAGCAACCCCGATCTGCAGGCCGACCTGCAAGGCGAGTGCAAAACCATTTACGGCACCCTCGCGCGGATCCTGGAAAAGCGCATGGCCGACAACGCCGGGCCGCTGACCCTGCTCAACTGCGATAACGTGCGCCATAACGGCGAGCGTTTCCACGACGGTATGGTCGAGTTCCTGCAGCTCACCGGCAAACAGGCGGTGATTGACTGGATGGCGGCCAATACCACCTGTCCGAACACCATGGTGGACCGCATCACCCCGCGTCCGGCGGCCGATCTGCCGGCCCGCATCAAAGCGCAAACCGGAATTGATGACAAAGCGCCGGTGATGGGGGAGACCTTTATCCAGTGGGTAGTGGAGAACAACTTCCGCGATGCCCGCCCGAATCTGGAGGCGGTCGGCGTGGAGATGGTGGAGTCGGTCATCCCGTATGAAGAGGCGAAAATCCGTATTTTGAACTCGTCGCACAGCTGCATTGCCTGGGCGGGAACCTTAATCGGCCAGCAGTATATTCATGAAAGCACGCTGACCGATGTTATCTACGCCATTGCCGACCGCTACGTTACGGAGGACGTTATTCCGTGTCTCGGCGACAACGGTATTGATCTGCCGACCTACCGGGATGTGGTGCTTAAGCGCTTTACCAACCCCTATATCCAGGACACCAACCAGCGCGTCGCCGCCGACGGTTTCTCGAAAATTCCGGCGATGATCGCGCCAACCTTGCAGGAGTGCTACCAGCGCGGCGTCCGCCCGGAAGCGACCGCCATGCTGCCGGCGCTGTTCTTCGTCTTTATGGAGCAGTGGCACAAGGGAACTCTGCCGTATCAGTACCAGGACGGCATCCTGGATGCGCAGGCGGTGCATGAGATGTTCGAGGCTCAGGATCCGGTGGCTGTCTACGCGCGCGATAAAGCCCTGTTTGGTGATCTCGCCAACAACGCGGATTTCCTGGCGCTGATGCGCGAGAAAGTCGCCGCCGTTTACACGCTGATTAACTAAGAGGTGGCTATGTATCTGGGTATCGATCTCGGCACATCGGAAGTCAAAGCGCTGGTCATTGATGAGAACCATGAGGTTATCGCCAGCCATAGCGCGCCGCTGAGTATTCAGCGGCCTCATCCGCACTGGTCAGAACAAGCGCCGGAGCTATGGTGGGAGGCGACGGAGTACCTGATGGCCACGCTACGGGAAAAATGCGCCCAGCATTGGCCGGCCATTAAGGCGATTGGCCTCTCCGGGCAGATGCACGGCGCGGTGTTGCTGGATGCAGAGGGGGAGGCGATCCGTCCGGCCATTCTGTGGAACGACACCCGCTGCGCCGCAGAGTGCGCCGAGCTGGAGGCGATGGCGCCGGAGCTGCATCAGGTGGCGGGCAACCTGGCGATGCCGGGCTTTACCGCGCCAAAGCTGTTGTGGGTGCGCCGTCATGAGCCGCAGCACTTTCAGCGCACCGCCACGGTGCTGTTGCCCAAGGATTATCTGCGCTACCGGATGACCGGGAAGAAAGTCTCCGATATGTCGGACGCCGCCGGGACGCTGTGGCTGGACGTGGCGAAGCGCGACTGGTCCGACGCTCTGCTGGACAAGTGCGGCTTGTCACGCAGCCAAATGCCGACGCTGGTCGAAGGCTGCGAGGTTTCCGCCACCCTTGACCCGCAGGTGGCTGCGCGCTGGGGGCTGAACGCCTCGGTGATGGTGGCCGGGGGCGGGGGGGATAACGCGGTCAGCGCCATTGGCGTCGGCGCGGTCTCGCCGGGAGATGCGTTTATTTCGCTCGGCACCTCCGGGGTGCTGTTTGTGGTGACCGACGCCTATCGTCCGGCGCCGCAGTCGGCGGTACATGCGTTTTGTCACGTGCTGCCGAACCTGTGGCACCAGATGAGCGTCATGCTGAGCGCCGCCAGCTGTTTGCAGTGGTTCTGCCGCCTGACCGGCACCACGGAGGTGGCGCTGCTGGCGGAGATTGCCGAGCTAAGCGAGGAGGATAAAGCCCACGCCCCGTTCTTCCTGCCCTATCTCTCCGGGGAACGAACCCCGCATAACGATCCTGACGCGCGCGGCATCTTCTGGGGCATGACCCACGCCAGCCTGCGCGCGCAGCTCGGCTACGCGGTGCTGGAGGGGGTGAGCTTTGGGATCAACGACGGCCTGCAGGCATTGAAAGAGAGCGGGACGCCGATCGTGCAGTGCTCGCTGGTGGGCGGGGGCGCCCGCAGTCCGTTCTGGGCCCAGCTGCTGGCCGATATTCTCGCTATGCCGGTGGTGACCCACAAAGGCGGAGAGACCGGCGGCGCGCTGGGCGCGGCGCGGCTGGCCTGCCTGGCGGCGGGCAAACCCATTGCCGCGGTGTGTGAAAAACCGGAAGTCTGGCAGACCTGGCGTGCGGATCCCATTCGCCACCACACCCTGATGCAACGCTACGCGCAGTTTAAGACCCTGTATTTAAACGATCTTAAATATCGGCAGCACTGATTTTCATCATAACCGCCGCTTCGTTGCACGTCGCGGAGCGGCCACCCTGTACCCTGAAAACGAGGTCATTATGTCTATCAATAATAAACAGTGGCTCGGTTTACCCCTGAACCTGCTCTGGGGATACATCGCCATTGCCGTATTTATGACCGGCGACGGTTTTGAATTAGCCTTTCTGTCGCACTATATCAAAGCGCTCGGCTTCTCTCCGGCGGAGGCCTCCTTTGCCTTTACCCTCTACGGCCTGGCCGCTGCGCTGTCGGCGTGGATTTCCGGGGTGGTGGCGGAAATTATCACCCCGCTGAAAACGATGATGATTGGCTTCGTGCTGTGGTGCGTATTCCACGTGCTGTTCCTCGTTTTCGGCCTCGGTCACGCCAACTATGCGCTGATCCTGCTTTTCTACGGCATCCGCGGCTTCGCCTATCCGCTGTTCCTCTACTCGTTTATCGTGGCGATTGTCCATAACGTCAAAAGCGACAACGCCAGCTCGGCCATCGGCTGGTTCTGGGCGGTGTATTCCATCGGCATCGGGGTCTTCG
>OGDM01000157.1_pt1 | contig 39586 bp, 28 predicted proteins | sample 1570491 | NCBI WGS metagenome assembly OGDM01 (sample SAMEA2582159, study PRJEB24529) | metagenome
GCCGGTGTAGGTTTCAGCGTTGTCGCCACGACCCAGTGCCGGAACACTATTCTGCTCGTCGGTACGTTTGGAGTGAGAGTACGCGAAACCAGCGCTGATGCCATCCCAAATATCGTAGGTCAGAGAGGTGCCGAAGCCGTCGCCGTTCTGTTTGCTCCAACCACGACCGTTGTTGGTCGCGCCTTCGCCGCTGACGCTGCCGTTTTTACCCTGATACTGCAGAGCAAAGTTCAGGCCGTCAACCAGACCGAAGAAATCAGAGTTACGGTAGGTTGCAACGCCGTTAGCACGGGACTGCAGGAAGTTGTCAGAACCGTAGGTGTCGCCGCCGAATTCCGGCAGAACGTCGGTCCAGGACGTTACGTCGTATACTACGCCGTAGTTACGACCGTAGTCGAAAGAGCCCGCGTCGCCAAATTTCAGGCCTGCGAATGCCAGACGAGTCCATGCCTGATCGCTGGAGCTTTCAGTGTTGTTCGCCTGAACGTTGTATTCCCACTGGCCGTAACCGGTCAGCTGGTCGTTGATCTGGGTTTCGCCTTTCACGCCTACACGCATGTAGGTCTGGTCGCCGTCGACGCTCTTGTCGTCAGAGAAGTAGTGCAGACCGTCAATTTTACCGTACAGGTCTAATTTGTTGCCGTCTTTGTTATAAATTTCAGCCGCATTTGCTGCGCCTGCTACCAGCAGAGCCGGTACCAGGAGGGACAGTACTTTAACTTTCATGTTATTAACCCTCTGTTTGTTATATGCCTTTTATTATGCCACTGCTTACTGATTACCCTTCTAATCAGTCGGCTATTTCATTGTGCTGCAAAATGCAGAATAATCCAACAAGAATATGATACTAAAACTTCTAAGATGTTTCAAAGTTCCCACAAGATGTTTCAATTTGTAAATTCAGCGGAACTTTTTTCACCGCAAAATGGTCAGGGAAATACGCACTAATCATCAAAAAAAATATTTAACCTTTTATAATCAAAGTGATAGACGACAACATATCTATAGCACTGAATGGTAAAACAAAATGTTCATTGGTGGCTAAAATAAGAGTCGCTATCATCATTAACTTTATTTATTACCGTCATTCAGTTCTGAATGTCTGTTTACCCCTATTTCAACCGGATGCCTCGCATCCGGTTTTTTTTACCCTTCTTTACACAACTTTAATTTATCTGTGCTACGGCTAATGATTCCCTAACGACTATTAATCAATCAATTAGGCCATCAGTGGTGCATATTCTGCCAATGTCTTGTTATTTCGTGCGATTCTTCCCTTTTGTTTCCGTCAATATCGTCGCCGGTTAACCTTCCCGGCGCGGTTTCATTTACGCTTCGTTTCTAAGATAATTCCTGGGCGGCATCGCACCGCTGGCACCAATCTGTAGTATGGATTTACGCCATTAGCCTTTATACTGCCAGCAGCATCTGCTTTGTTGCCAGTTACTCTGGCGCTACATCCTGTTTACAAACAATGATGAGTCGTTCAGCCACAAGATGACCCCGAAAAAATTCTCCCTGATCCCCGGCAACATCAGCCGCTTCTTCATTTTGATGGTTATTGTCCTGCTGGCGACAATGGGGGTGATGATCCAAAGCGCCGTCAATGCCTGGCTGAAGGAGAAAAGCTATCAGGTGGTTGATGTCTCCCACGCTCTGCACCAGCGCATTGACGCCTGGCGCTATGCCACCTGGCAGATCTACGACAATATCGCCGCCACCTCAGTCAACACCGCAAGCGGCGGTCTGCAGGAGACGCGTTTAAAACAGGACGTTTACTACCTGGAGAAACCCCGGCGTAAAACCGAAGCCCTGATCTTTGGCTCCCATGACAGCTCCACCCTCGAAATGACGCAGAAAATGTCCGATTATCTCGATATTTTGTGGGGCGCGGAGACCATTCCGTGGTCGATGTACTATCTCAACGGCCTGGACAATAGTCTGATCCTGGTCTCCACCCTGCCGTTGAAGGACCTCTCTTCGAGCTTCAAAGAGTCAACGATCAGCAGCGTCGTGGAGTCGCGGCGCGCGGAAATGCTGCTGCAGGCTAATACCCTTGATGAGCGCGAGACGTTCTCGCCGCTGCGCCATCTCGCCTGGCAGAACGCGCACTATTTTACGTTACGCACCACCTTCAACCAGCCCGGACACCTTGCCACGGTGGTCGCCTTCGATCTGCCGATTAACGATCTGATCCCGCCCGGCATGACCATCGACAGCTTCCGTATCGAGCCTGACCCGTCGCAAAATCTCGCCACCACGCCGGATAAAGAGAGCGCCGATCATATCGGGATCACCTTTAACGGCATGCAGATTGACATCGCCACCGACATCATCACCACCGGTATGCAGTTGCTGTGGACGGTACCAATGAGCACCATGCTGCTGGAGTCCATGCAGAACATTCTTCTGCCGCTGCTGCTCAACATTGGTCTGCTGGCGCTGGCGCTGTTTGGTTTTACCACCTTTCGCCACTATAAAGGACGCAGCCATTCGTCTGGCGCCGGGCTCCCCTCCGCCGCCAACAGCGAACTGCGTCTGCTGCGCGCCATTAACGAAGAGATTGTTTCTCTGCTGCCGCTGGGGCTGCTCGTTCACGATCAGGAAGCCAACCGAACGGTTATCAGCAATCCAATTGCCGACCATCTGCTTCCGCACCTGAATCTGCAGAACATCACCAATATGGCGGACCAGCACCAGGGGGTGATCCAGGCCACCGTCAATAATGAGCAGTATGAAATCCGCCAGTATCGCAGCCAGGTAGCGCCGCGCACCCAGATCCTGATCATCCGTGATCAGGACCGCGAAGTGCTGGTTAATAAAAAGCTCAAGCAGGCCCAGCGCTTGTATGAGAAAAACCAGCAGGGACGGGCCGCCTTTATGCAGCACATCGGCAGCGCCCTGAAGCAGCCCGCGCTGACGCTGGCGGCAGAGGCGGCGGCGCTCAGTAGTACAGAGAATCGGACGCTGGCCCAGCATGCCGATGAGCTGGTCAAACTCATCGATGACATTCAGCTCGCCAATCTGCTGGAAAGCGATGCCTGGAAAACCAACCAGACGTTGTTCTCGGTGCAGGAGCTTATTGACGACGTCGTGCCGGAAGTGCTGCCGGCGATGAAACGCAAGGGTCTGCAGCTGCTCATCAACAATGCGCTCCCGGCCGGCGAGCAGCGCTATGGCGACCGTGAAGCTCTGCGGCGCACGCTGGTGCTGTTAATCCAGTATTCAGTGACCACCACGCCTATCGGCAAGATCACCCTCGACGTCTGTCAGGATGAGTCGGCCAGCGATCGCCTGACCTTCCGCATTCTGGATACCGGCAACGGCGTCTCGGCAAACGAGATCGACAATATGCACTTCCCGTATCTCAACGAGACCCAGAGCGACCTGTACGGCAAAGCAAACGCCCTTACCTTCTGGCTATGCGACCGCATGACGCGCAAGCTGGGCGGGCAATTGACCATTAAAGCCCGGGAGTCGCTGGGGACGCGCTATACCCTGCATCTGAAAATGCCGGCTAGCGAAGAGGCGCCAGAGGCGGGAGAGCATTTGCTGGATGACGTTATCGTCCTGCTGGATGTGACTTCCAGCGAAGTGCGGCGGATTGTCACTCGCCAGCTGGAGAGCTGGGGAGCGTCCTGCATCACACCGGACGATCGGGCGACCAGTCAAGCCTTTGATCTTTATTTAACGGATAATCCGTCTAATCTTACTGCTTCAGGCTTGCTTTTAAGCGATGATGAGGTCGGGATACGCAAGATCGGCCCGGGCCAACTGCGGGTCAACTTTAATATTAGCACGGCGATGCAGGAGGCTATCCTGCAGCTTATTGAGCAGCAGCTGGCGGAGGAGGCGGTTCAGCCCGTCACCTCAGGAAACGAGAGTAACGCCGAACTCCATGCCAGCGGCTATTACGCACTGTTTGCCGATACGGTACCGGATGATGTTCAGAGATTGTATACTGAAATCGAAGCGGGCGATTTTGCTGCTCTGGCGCAAACCGCCCACCGCCTCAAAGGGGCATTTGCTATGCTTAATCTGATACCCGGCAAGCAGTTATGTGAAACGCTTGAGCATCTGATTCGCGAAAAGGATGCGCAAGGCATAGAAAAATATATCAGCGACATTGACGCTTACGTCAAGAGCTTGCTGTAGAAGGTAGCCTTATACATGAACACTATGAACGTAATTATTGCCGATGACCATCCGATCGTACTGTTCGGTATTCGTAAGTCACTTGAGCAAATTGAGTGGGTGAACGTCGTTGGCGAGTTTGAAGACTCCACGGCCCTTATCAACAATCTTCCGAAGCTGGACGCCCATGTGCTGATCACCGATCTGTCCATGCCCGGTGACAAATACGGCGACGGGATCACGCTGATTAAATACATCAAGCGCCACTTCCCGGATCTGTCGATCATTGTTCTGACCATGAACAACAATCCGGCGATCCTCAGCGCGGTGCTGGATCTGGATATCGAAGGGATCGTCCTCAAGCAGGGGGCGCCGACCGACCTGCCAAAAGCGCTGGCCGCGCTGCAGAAAGGGAAGAAATTCACCCCGGAAAGCGTCTCTCGCCTGCTGGAAAAAATCAGCGCCAGCGGCTATGGCGATAAACGCCTGTCGCCGAAAGAGAGCGAAGTACTGCGCCTGTTCGCCGAAGGTTTCCTGGTAACCGAGATCGCCAAAAAGCTTAATCGCAGCATTAAAACCATCAGCAGCCAGAAGAAATCGGCGATGATGAAGCTGGGCGTCGAAAACGACATCGCCTTGCTGAACTACCTCTCTTCCGTCTCGCTGAGCGCGACGGACAAAGAGTAATCTCTTCGCCCTCTCCGTCTCGCCCCGGCGAGACGGAGCTCCCCATTATTCCCGCCCTTTACGCACCCGCGCCGCATATACCGTCAGCGTTTGCTTCAGTACGTCGAGGGTGACCGGCTTGGACAGACAACTGTCCATCCCCGATTCCAGACAGCGCTGCTTCTCTTCCGCCAGGGCATTGGCCGTTACGCCAATCACCGGCAGCGTCAGGCCAAGCTGACGAATGCGCTGCGTCAGGCGATAACCATCCATATTAGGCATGTTGACGTCGCTGAGCACGATATCGATGTGCTGCTTGCTGAGGACGTTGAGCGCGTCGATCCCGTCGTTCGCGGTCACGCACTGGTAGCCGAGCGAACCCAGCTGATCCGCCAGCAGGCGGCGGTTGATCGGGTGATCGTCGACCACGAGGATCATCATGTCGTCGTTATTGCCGGCCTGCGCCTCCGGGGCCATCAGCGCCGGGCTATTTTCCGCACTGGCGAGCGCAACATGGAAAATACGCCCCAGCAGCGGCAGCAGTTCGTGGGGAGTCGTCACGCTGTGCAGCCATTCGCCGGCGGACCGCTCCTGCGGAATACCGATATGACGGCGACAGAAGATGACCATGGCCCTTCCCTGCCATCCGCTCAGCGCCTCATCGTCAGTGAGTAAGACATCCTCGGCGTCCGGCGTTTCGCCGGCATGGCGGCGGACCGTCAGGCCGTGGTAGCTGAGCAGCGAGGTGACGAACATCGCCAGCGAAGTGTTATGAATCGCCAGCCAGCAGGTCTTGCCAGCGAAACCGTCTCTGCTCACCGGTGAGGTATTCTGCACGCCATACAGAGGAATACGGATGGTAAAGCGGCTACCCATCCCCGGCTCGGTTTCGACAGCAATATCGCCATCCATCATGCTGATCAGTTTTTCACAGATCGCCAGGCCAAGGCCGGTGCCCTGAAAATTGCGCTGCACGCCGGTCCCCACCTGGAAGAAAGGATCGAAGAGGCGCAATACCTCTTTCGCCGGGATCCCCTCTCCGGTGTCGCGAACGCTAATCTGCAGATAATCCCCCGCGCACTGGACGTGCAGGACAATACAGCCGGTATCGGTGAACTTTATCGCATTGCTGAGCAGATTTGAGATCACCTGCTGCAGGCGCATCGGGTCGCCGGACATTTGTTCCGGAACGTCCGGCTCGATAAAGCAGTACAGGCCCAGCTGCTTACGCACCACCAACGGCAGATAGTTAGCGGAGATATGGTTCATGACTTCACGCGGAGAGAACTCCCGCGGCTCGATCTTCAACTGCTCGGACTCGATTTTCGAGAAATCAAGAATATCGCTGATGATTTTCAGCAGCAGGCTGGAGGAGTTGTTCATCGCCGTCACAAGGCGATCGACGCCTTTCGGCAACGCTTTGGTCTGCAGCAGATCGAGGTTACCGATGATGCCATACAGCGGGGTACGCAGCTCATGGCTAACCGTCGCCAGGAACATCGATTTCGACTGGCTGGCCTGCTCCGCCGCCTGGGCCATCTCCTGCAGCGACTCCTCCATTTTCACGCGGGCGGAAACGTCCACCAGCACGCAAATGGCGACGTTTTCATTGCGATAGCGTGAATGAACAAAGCTAATCTGCAGGTTGGTATGGTTGCTGGTCAGCACGTCGACAAAATTGACCTGCTGGCCGCAGATGATCTGCGTCAGCCGCTGGCGGTCCTCGTGGGTCAGCATGTTCAGGTAGTTGTGCGCCAGTTCATTACTGAGAATATTGGTCCCGTCGGCAGTGCGCAGAATACAGATCCCTACCGGGGCAGAAGCCACAATTTTGCGGTTGAACTGCTCGTGCTCTTCCAGGCGCTGGGCGTCATTCTCCGCGGGGATAAAAATGCGCCGCTCATACATCCGCGCCAGCGCGAACAGCATCGCGCCGCTGAGAATATTAAGAACGATAGCATTGATGATCAGCATACGGATCCGCTCCAGCACCTGATCTACCGAGACGGAATAGACGATGCTCAGGGAGGACGGCGAGAGGCTTTTTTTCAGCACCAGCTCGCGGAAACCCGAACTGTAGCCAAACCACATCCGCTCCTGCATCCACTTCGCTTCGCTCTGGATTTTACCTTCCGCAGCGGCCAGCGAAATCAGCGGCTGCCCGTTATCGTCAAAGATCGTCACGCTCATCGGCAGGCTGCCCGGCGTAAAGAAGCTTTCCATGCGGATGGTCTGCTCCACGCCCAGCATCGCCTGCAGGCGATTGGCCATATAGACCGGCGTCAGGGCGTAAAAATAGCCCACCCCGGGGCGAACGCCCTGGCTTATCCAGAACAGGTTGTTGCCGCGCTCGTTTTGCGGCGCGTTGCGATATTGCTCTATGCGCTGATGCAGGACTTTCAGCGCCTGATCGCGCTCAATCGGCACGTCCCGCAGGCCAAAGTTGGCCATGCAGAGGTTATCGCTGCCGATGAGAAAGATGCGGTTAAGGTCGTAGGCGGCAGTAAAATTATCCCGCCAGTAGCGCATAAACCATGCCAGCGACTGCAGCGAATTACGCCAGGTGGCGCTCATCGCGCTGCAGTCGGAATCGGGGTACAGGGGTTCAAAGTTGGGCACCGCCATATCGCCGTTTTGCCCTTGCGCTATCGCGTCCCCTGCCGACAAGCGGTTACCGGCGACATACTTCAGCTCTTTCATTACATCCGCGGTACGCTGGATATAGCGCTGGGCCTGATCGGCGTTGAGATTAAGCTCCTGATGGATTTCGGCTTCCCGCTCGTGCAGCGCGTTGACGATATAAAACACAGAGACAAACGCAATAAGCAGCCACAGCAATACCGCCAGCGCTCTGAACAGATAACGTGAAACCTTCAGGGTTGTATGAAAAGAGGCAAGATATTTCAATGTGGCGATGCTCGGCCGTCAGGGACTCAACAGAATGCGGTTAAGGTAGCGGTAAACCGGCTTTGCCGCAATGTTAATGCAAAAAGGGCCGGGAAAATACCCGGCCCTTCCAGAACATTTACCTCGGACGATTATTCTTCGTCTTCGGCGATGTCGTCATCGGTATCCGCTTCCGGGGCGATATCGTCATCGCCTTCCGCCGCGCTACCGTCGATGGCATCCAGCTCTTCATCATCCACCGGCTCAGCCACGCGCTGCAGACCCACCACGTTTTCATCTTCCGCGGTGCGGATGAGGATCACGCCCTGGGTGTTACGGCCCACGATGCTCACTTCGGAAACGCGGGTACGCACCAGCGTCCCGGCGTCGGTGATCATCATGATCTGATCGCAGTCATCCACCTGCACGGCGCCGACCACGGAACCGTTACGCTCGGTGACTTTGATCGAAATAACGCCCTGGGTGGCACGCGACTTGGTCGGATACTCCGCCGCCGCGGTACGTTTACCGTAACCGTTTTGCGTCACCGTCAGGATCGCGCCTTCGCCGCGTGGAATAATCAGCGAGACGACGCTGTCGTTTTCCGCAAGCTTAATACCGCGTACGCCGGTGGCGGTACGGCCCATGGCGCGAACGGCGTCTTCTTTGAAGCGTACAACCTTACCGGCCGCGGAGAACAGCATCACTTCATCCTGACCAGAGGTCAGATCGACGCCGATCAGCTCATCGCCTTCGTTCAGGTTGACCGCGATGATACCAGCGGAACGCGGACGGCTGAACTCGGTCAGCGCGGTTTTCTTCACGGTACCGCTAGCGGTGGCCATAAAGACGTTGACGCCCTCTTCGTACTCGCGGACCGGCAGGATGGCGGTGATGCGCTCATCGGCTTCCAGCGGCAGCAGGTTGACGATCGGCCGACCGCGCGCGCCGCGGCTGGCTTCCGGCAGCTGATAGACCTTCATCCAGTACAGACGGCCGCGGCTTGAGAAGCAGAGGATGGTGTCATGGGTGTTGGCCACCAGCAGACGGTCGATAAAGTCTTCTTCTTTAATGCGCGCTGCCGATTTGCCTTTACCGCCACGACGCTGTGCTTCGTAGTCGGTCAGCGGCTGATACTTCACATACCCCTGATGCGACAGGGTGACCACCACATCTTCCTGGTTGATCAGATCTTCGATGTTAATATCAGCGCTGTTGGCGGTGATTTCGGTACGACGTTCGTCGCCGAACTGGTCGCGGATCAGCTCCAGCTCTTCGCGAATCACTTCCATCAGACGGTCGGCGCTGCCGAGAATGTGCAGCAGCTCCGCGATCTGCTCCAGCAGCTCTTTATATTCGTCGAGCAGTTTTTCATGCTCAAGGCCGGTCAGTTTCTGCAGACGCAGATCCAGAATCGCCTGAGCCTGCTGCTCGGTCAGGTAGTATTTACCGTCGCGTACGCCGAACTCTGGCTCCAGCCATTCCGGACGCGCGGCGTCATCCCCGGCGCGCTCCAGCATCGCCGCAACGTTACCGAGATCCCACGCCTGGGCAACCAGCGCCGTTTTCGCTTCTGCCGGGGTCGGCGCGCGACGGATCAGTTCGATAATCGGGTCGATGTTGGCCAGCGCAACGGCCAGCGCTTCGAGGATATGCGCCCGGTCGCGCGCTTTGCGCAGTTCGAAAATCGTACGACGGGTCACCACTTCACGGCGGTGGCGTACAAACGCGGCGATAATGTCCTTCAGGTTCATGATCTTCGGCTGACCATGGTGCAGAGCTACCATGTTGATGCCGAAGGAGACCTGCAGCTGGGTCTGGGAATAGAGGTTGTTAAGCACCACTTCCCCTACCGCATCGCGCTTCACTTCAATCACGATGCGCATCCCGTCTTTATCAGACTCGTCACGCAGCGCGCTGATGCCTTCCACGCGTTTTTCTTTGACCAGCTCGGCGATTTTCTCGATCAGGCGCGCTTTGTTCACCTGATACGGAATTTCGTGCACGATGATGGTTTCGCGGCCGGATTTCGCGTCCACTTCCACTTCCGCGCGCGCGCGGATGTACACTTTACCGCGACCGGTGCGGTAGGCCTCTTCGATGCCGCGACGGCCATTGATAATGGCGGCGGTCGGGAAATCAGGGCCAGGAATATGCGCCATCAGCCCTTCAATGCTGATGTCTTCATCGTCAACATACGCCAGACAGCCGTTAATCACTTCCGTCAGGTTATGCGGCGGTATGTTGGTGGCCATCCCTACGGCGATCCCGGAGGCGCCGTTCACCAGCAGGTTAGGAATTTTGGTCGGCATGACGTCCGGAATACGCTCCGTACCGTCATAGTTGTCGACGAAATCGACCGTCTCTTTTTCAAGATCGGCCATCAGCTCATGAGCGATTTTCGCCAGACGAATTTCGGTATAACGCATCGCCGCGGCGGAGTCGCCGTCGATGGAACCAAAGTTACCCTGGCCGTCCACCAGCATGTAACGCAGCGAGAACGGCTGCGCCATACGCACGATGGTGTCGTATACCGCGGAGTCGCCGTGCGGGTGGTATTTACCGATTACGTCACCAACGACACGGGCTGATTTTTTATAGGCTTTGTTCCAGTCATTGCCCAATACGTTCATGGCGTAAAGTACGCGACGGTGTACCGGCTTCAGGCCATCTCGGACATCTGGCAGCGCACGGCCAACAATGACCGACATCGCATAATCCAGATAGGAGCTCTTCAGCTCTTCCTCAATGTTGACCGGTGTAATTTCTCTCGCAAGGTCGCTCATCTAACCGCTATCCCTCTACTGTATCCCGGATTCAAAGGTCGCAAATTATAACACAGCCGCGCTAATAGAGGTAAAGCAATACGGTTTATTCATGGCGCGCTGCTGATATACTCGCAGGTCTGAACAGAAAAGGAGTAAAAGCGCCCATGAATGCCGAAAAAACGTCGGTAGCCCCTAACGTCGATCATGCTGAAATCGCCAAATTCGAAGCCGTCGCCTCGCGCTGGTGGGATCTGGAGGGCGAGTTCAAACCGCTCCACCGCATCAACCCGCTGCGGCTGGGCTATATTGCCGAACGCTCCGGCGGCCTGTTCGGTAAAAAAGTCCTCGATGTCGGCTGCGGCGGCGGCATCCTCGCCGAGAGCATGGCGCGCGAAGGCGCGACGGTCACCGGGCTGGACATGGGGGCCGAACCGCTGCAGGTCGCCAGGCTGCACGCCCTGGAGAGCGGTATTCAGGTAGACTATGTTCAGGAAACAGTTGAGGAACATGCCGCGAAGCACCCGCAGCAGTATGACGTCGTGACCTGCATGGAGATGCTGGAGCACGTCCCCGACCCGCAGTCGGTGGTACACGCCTGCGCGCGGTTAGTGAAGCCCGGCGGCCAGGTCTTCTTCTCCACCATCAACCGCAACGGCAAGGCCTGGCTGATGGCGGTAGTCGGGGCGGAATATGTCATGAAGATGGTGCCCAAAGGCACTCATGATGTGAAGAAGTTTATCAAGCCGGCCGAGCTGCTGGGCTGGGTAGATCAGACTACTCTGAAAGAGCAGCATATCATCGGTCTGCATTACAATCCGCTGACCAATACCTTCAAGTTAGCGCCGGGGGTTGATGTTAACTATATGTTGCATACAACCGCCAAGCAGGACTGAGGTCAGCACCTCCGCTTATGATGATTGCGCGGCATCAAGCCGCGTGATTATTTCTTCCGATGAAGAAATCAGCACTCGATCAAATTTTCATTTTTTTTTCTGTTTTATTGACTTCTTCTCCAGGCCTTATGCGACGTGGACTTGCGGATTATTACCCTTCCGCAACCTCAATTTAACGTCAAAATCAACCCTTGTACTCAAAAGATTCCTTACTAAAATACTCACCATATAGCGTTTCTTTTATCGACAACCCCCTACATATAGTATTTATCCACAGAGTTAGTCACAACGGCCTTCTGTGGATAAACGGGGGATATTTTCTTTCACGGACAGGTAAAATCCACATGAATCAGAGTCTGCTGGTGACAAAGCGCGACGGGACCACCGAGCGCATCAATCTCGACAAAATCCATCGCGTACTGGATTGGGCGGCAGAAGGACTGAATAACGTTTCGATTTCCCAGGTAGAGCTGCGCTCCCATATCCAGTTCTATGACGGCATCAAAACCGCGGACATCCACGAAACCATTATTAAAGCCGCTGCGGATCTGATCTCCCGCGACGCACCGGATTACCAGTACCTCGCCGCGCGTCTGGCGATTTTCCATTTGCGTAAAAAAGCCTTCGGTCAGTTTGAGCCGCCGGCGCTCTACGATCACGTGGTGAAGATGGTCGAGAAAGGTAAATACGATCATCATCTGCTGGAAGACTACACGGAAGAAGAGTTCCAGCAGATGGACGGTTTCCTCGACCACTGGCGCGACATGAACTTCTCCTACGCAGCCGTTAAGCAGCTGGAAGGCAAGTATCTGGTACAAAACCGCGTCACCGGCGAAATTTATGAGAGCGCGCAGTTCCTCTATATTCTGGTCGCCGCTTGCCTGTTCTCGAACTATCCGCGCGAAACGCGTCTGGACTATATCAAGCGTTTCTACGACGCGGTGTCCACCTTTAAAATCTCGCTGCCGACGCCGATCATGTCCGGCGTGCGTACCCCAACCCGTCAGTTCAGCTCCTGCGTGCTGATCGAGTGCGGCGACAGCCTGGATTCCATCAACGCCACCTCCAGCGCGATTGTGAAATACGTTTCCCAGCGCGCCGGCATCGGCATCAACGCCGGGCGCATTCGCGCGCTGGGCAGCCCGATCCGCGGCGGCGAAGCCTTCCACACCGGCTGCATTCCGTTCTACAAGCATTTCCAGACCGCGGTGAAATCCTGCTCGCAGGGCGGCGTACGCGGCGGCGCGGCAACCCTCTTCTACCCAATGTGGCATCTGGAAGTGGAAAGCCTGCTGGTGCTGAAAAACAACCGTGGTACCGACGCCAACCGCGTTCGTCACATGGACTACGGGGTACAGATCAACAAGCTGATGTACACCCGTCTGCTGAAGGGCGGCGATATTACCCTGTTCAGCCCTTCCGACGTCCCGGGCCTGTATGACGCCTTCTTCGCCGATCAGGACGAGTTTGAGCGCCTGTACACCCAGTACGAGCAGGACGACACCATTCGTAAGCAGCGTATTAAAGCCGTTGAGCTGTTCTCGCTGATGATGCAGGAGCGCGCCTCTACCGGCCGCATCTATATCCAGAACGTAGACCACTGCAACACCCACAGCCCGTTCGATCCGGTAGTCGCCCCGGTGCGTCAGTCTAACCTGTGCCTGGAGATTGCTCTGCCGACCAAACCGCTGGAAGATGTCAACGACGAAAACGGCGAAATCGCGCTGTGCACCCTGTCGGCCTTCAACCTCGGGGCTATCGACAGCCTCGACGAGCTGGAAGAGCTGGCGGTGCTGGCGGTGCGTGCTCTGGATGCGCTGCTCGACTATCAGGATTACCCCATCCCGGCGGCTAAACGCGGTGCGATGGGGCGTCGTACGCTGGGTATCGGCGTGATCAACTTCGCTTACTATCTGGCGAAGCATGGCAAACGCTACTCCGACGGCAGCGCCAACAACCTGACGCACAAAACGTTCGAAGCGATTCAGTACTATCTGCTGAAGGCCTCTAACGAGCTGGCTATCGAGCAAGGCGCCTGCCCGTGGTTCAACGAAACCACCTATGCGCAGGGCATCCTGCCGATCGATACCTATAAGAAAGATCTGGACGGCATCGTCAGCGAACCCCTGCACTACGACTGGGAAGCATTGCGCGAATCCATTAAAACCCACGGCCTGCGCAACTCCACGCTCTCCGCGCTGATGCCGTCCGAGACCTCGTCGCAGATCTCCAACGCCACCAACGGCATTGAGCCGCCGCGCGGCCACGTGAGTATCAAAGCGTCCAAGGACGGTATCCTGCGCCAGGTGGTGCCGGATTACGAAAACCTGCAGAACGCCTACGAGCTGCTGTGGGAGATGCCGAACAACGACGGTTATCTGCAGCTGGTGGGTATCATGCAGAAGTTTATCGACCAGTCGATCTCTGCCAACACTAACTACGATCCGACGCGCTTCCCGTCCGGAAAAGTGCCGATGCAGCAGTTGCTCAAAGACCTGCTCAACGCCTATAAATTCGGCGTCAAAACGCTGTACTATCACAACACCCGTGATGGCGCTGAAGACGCCCAGGATGACCTGGCCCCGTCCATCCAGGACGACGGCTGCGAAAGCGGCGCTTGTAAGATCTAAGGTATTTTTGCCGGGTAACGCTACGCTTACCCGGCCTACGTTTGTGTAGGCCCGGCCAACCCATTCCTGCCGGGCAATACAGTTCAACAGGACTCACTTCAATGGCATACACCACTTTTTCACAGACGAAAAACGATCAGCTGCTGGAACCTATGTTTTTTGGCCAGCCGGTTAACGTGGCCCGCTACGATCAGCAAAAATACGACATCTTTGAAAAGCTGATTGAAAAGCAGCTCTCCTTCTTCTGGCGCCCGGAAGAGGTTGACGTTTCCCGCGATCGCATCGACTACCAGGCGCTGCCGGAACATGAAAAACATATTTTCATCAGCAACCTGAAGTACCAGACGCTGCTCGACTCCATCCAGGGCCGTAGCCCGAATGTGGCGCTGCTGCCGCTGATCTCCATCCCGGAACTGGAGACCTGGGTAGAAACCTGGGCCTTCTCCGAGACCATTCACTCGCGTTCGTACACTCACATCATCCGCAACATCGTCAACGACCCGGCGACCGTGTTCGACGACATCGTCACCAACGAGCAGATCCAGAAACGTGCGGAAGGCATCTCTCACTATTACGATTCGCTGATCGAGATGACCAGCTACTGGCATCTGCTGGGCGAAGGCACCCACACCGTCAACGGCAAGACCGTGACCGTGAATCTGCGCGAGCTGAAAAAGAAACTCTATCTGTGCCTGATGAGCGTTAATGCCCTGGAAGCGATCCGCTTCTACGTCAGCTTCGCCTGCTCCTTCGCTTTCGCCGAACGCAAACTGATGGAAGGCAACGCCAAAATTATCCGCCTGATCGCCCGCGATGAAGCGCTGCACCTGACCGGCACCCAGCATATGCTGAACCTGCTGCGCTCCGGCAGCGACGATCCGGAAATGGCGGAAATCGCCGAAGAGTGCAAGCAGGAGTGCTATGACCTGTTCGTGCTGGCGGCGCAGCAGGAGAAAGAGTGGGCGGACTACCTGTTCCGCGACGGCTCGATGATCGGCCTGAATAAAGATATTCTCTGCCAGTACGTCGAGTACATCACCAATATCCGCATGCAGGCGGTGGGCCTCGATCTGCCGTTCCAGACCCGCTCCAACCCGATCCCATGGATCAACACCTGGCTGGTCTCCGACAACGTTCAGGTGGCGCCGCAGGAAGTGGAAGTCAGTTCTTATCTCGTCGGCCAGATCGATTCTGAAGTCGATGCCGACGATCTGAGCAACTTCCAGCTGTAATGAAGCGGATCTTCCTGAAAATCTCTGACACTCGCCTTGAGTGTCAGGATGAACACCCTTCCCTGCTGGCGGCGCTGGAGTCGCATAATATCGACGTCGAATATCAGTGCCGCGAAGGCTACTGCGGCTCCTGCCGCACGCGTCTGGTCTCCGGCCAGGTTGACTGGCTGACCGAGCCGCTGGCCTTTATCCAGCCAGGAGAAATTTTGCCCTGCTGCTGCCGGGCGAAAGGCGATATTGAGATCGAGATGTAGTCTTGTCAGGTGGCGCTACGCTTACCTGACCTACTGTTCCAGGACCGGCCGTTTACGCACTGCCGCCCTGGGCTGCTGAAACTGCCGGTGCTGACGGCCTCAAAATCGCTGAGACGTTCCCGGAAGGCCGGGGCAGCCCGCATGGATGCGGGACTGAGGGCCGTGTTTTGCATGGACGCTACCTCGGCCCGACCCGAAGCCTGCAGGGATAAGTCGAAGGGACTGCGCAGCGGCGATTTTGCTGGCCGGAGCCCGGGGGTACAGGGGGAGGCGGCGACTGGCCTCCCCCTGTGCGCTCCCTGCGCTATGAAAGGCATAACGCAGAAGAAATATCGGGAGCGCAATCTTCCAGGAAATAACATAGAACAAACGTTATTCCCGGGTCGAAATCGTTGCACGCCGAGAACAGTGTCAACAAAACCGCAGTTCGTACGCCGGGTAAGGCGTAGCCGCCACCCGGCTTTTTAGTGTTTCGCGTCCAGGAACTGCACCGCTTTATCCGGGAAATCGGTAAATAAGCCGTCGACGCCCGCCTGGTTATACAGCACGTCATAGAGCTGATTAACGTTAGTCGCGTACTCCGGCAACTGATCCGCGCGCACGGTGTACGGATGCACCTGCAGATGGCTGGCATGCGCCTCTTTCACCATCGCCGTCAGCTTCACCGCCCCCGGCTTCGAGCCTTCCGCTACCAGCATATGGTAATCCGGGCCGATACCGTCCGCGTACTGCGCAATCTGCGCCATCGCCCCTGGCTTGAACATCCAGTCATAGCTGTAGTTCACCCACTTACCATCGGCCTGTTTCTGCTGGGTTTCATTCCAGTCGGTATAGGCGATGAGCTGCACCAGATTGAGATCCATCCCCATCTTCGGCTCCAGCTCATTTTTAATGCGTTTGAGCTCGTTGGCGTCAAAGCACTGCAGATAAACCTTATCCTGCTTGCTGGTATAGCCATATTCCTTCAGCACCTTCAATGTGCTGGCGGCAATATCTTTGCCTTCCTGGTGGTGGAACCACGGCGCTTTGATTTCCGGGTAGATACCGATGTTTTTGCCGGTTGAATGGTTCAGCCCCTGGACAAACTCAATCTCCTCTTCAAAGGTATGAATACGGAAATCGGATTTGCCCATCGGGAATCGCCCGGGATAGGTTTGCACGTTCTTACCATTTTTCGGCTCAAAACCTTCGGTGAACTTCAGCGACTTAATCTCGTCCAGGGTAAAGTCGATGGCGTAGAAACGGCCATCTTTACGCGCCCGCTGCGGGAAACGCTGCGCAACGTCAGTCACCCGATCGAGATAGTGGTCGTGTAACACCACCAGCCGGTCGTCTTTGGTCATCACCAGGTCTTGCTCAAGGTAATCCGCCCCCTGAGCGTAAGCCATCGCTTTCGCCGGCAGGGTATGTTCCGGCAGATACCCGCTGGCGCCGCGGTGGGCGATGACCATTTTATCAGCCGCTGTCGCACTGAAGCACAGCGCCGAACTGGACAGAATCATTCCGCTCATCAGCGCGGTAAGTTTCATTTTCATCGCCGCTCCTTAGGCTTGTTTCAGCTGTTGGTGATGGCGACGTTCACCGAGCATCACGATAACCAGCAGGATAACCGCCAGCACGCTGCCGCCGATCATCACCATAAAGCCGCCGTCCCAGCCGAAGAAATCGACGGTGTAGCCGACGATAGCGCTCGCGGCCACGGAACCGCCAAGATAGCCGAACAGGCCGGTGAAGCCCGCGGCGGTCCCGGCGGCTTTTTTCGGCGCCAACTCGAGGGCATGCAGACCAATCAGCATCACCGGGCCGTAGATCAGGAAGCCAATGATGATCATACAGGCCATATCGACGCCCGGATTACCCGGCGGGTTCAGCCAGTAAACGACAGTGGCGATGGTCACCAGGGTCATAAAGAACACGCCGGTGGCGCCGCGGTTGCCTTTAAACACTTTGTCCGACATCCAACCGCACAGCAGCGTGCCCGGGATCCCCGCGTACTCGTACAGGAAATAGGCCCAGGAGGATTTATCCAGCGCGAAGTGTTTAACTTCTTTCAGGTAGGTCGGCGACCAGTCGAGAATGCCGTAGCGCAGCAGATAAACGAAGACGTTAGCGATAGCGATGTACCACAGCAGCTTGTTCGGCAGAATGTACTGCATAAAGATCTGCTTCGCCGTCAGCTCTTCTTCGTGCTTTTCGCTGTAATCGTCCGGGTAGTCGTTTTTATATTCTTCAATCGGCGGCAGACCGCAGGACTGCGGGGTGTCGCGCATCATTGCGAAGGCGAAAATCGCCAGCAGAATGGCGCCGAATGCCGGCATATACAGCGCCGCGTGCCAGTCGTTAAACCACGCCATCCCTAACAGGAACAGCAGCGGCGGAATGCCGCCGCCGACGTTATGCGCGCAGTTCCACACCGAGACAATCCCGCCGCGCTCTTTCTGCGACCACCAGTGCACCATGGTCCGGCCGCACGGCGGCCAGCCCATCCCCTGGAACCAGCCGCAGAGGAACAGCAGCACGAACATTATCATGATGCTGGACGTCGCCCACGGCACGAAGCCCATCACCAGCATCACCAGCGCGGCGAGGATCAAGCCAGCCGGCAGGAAAATGCGCGGATTCGAGCGGTCAGAGACCGATCCCATGATGAATTTCGAAAATCCATAGGCGATGGAGATACCGGAAAGGGCGAAGCCGAGGTCGCCACGAGAGAACCCCTGCTCGATAAGATAAGGCATCGCCAGGGCAAAGTTCTTACGAACCAAATAGTAGGCGGCATAACCAAAAAAGATGCCAATAAAAATCTGCCAGCGTAATCGGCGATATAGCGGGTCAATCTCCGCTGCTGGCAAACGCGCTTTATGCGCGGCGGGTTTAAAAATACTTAACATATCAGCCTCCGTGGCCCTTGCTGTTTTCTACTGACGTCACGACAAAATCCCAGATTAATCACCAACTTCAAATATGGTCGCGATGGTAGGCAATACCTTGAGTTGATACTGTGAAACATCGCACAATTTGTTACAGAAATATGACAAAACGTTCCAATGTGAGCACGAAATCACATAACACGCTCAAATAACGCGCGAATATGCTCGAAATCAAACAATAACCTTACTAATTGTGGCTAAATGGCGTTAAACGAAAGCAGAGGAGCTGAAGATGACGGGACGTCTTGATAGCGAGGTCATTATCATCGGCGGCGGCGCAACCGGCGCCGGTATCGCCCGCGACTGCGCCCGGCGCGGATTACGAACGCTGCTCATTGAGCGCCATGATATCGCCACCGGGGCGACCGGCCGGAATCATGGACTGCTGCACAGCGGCGCCCGCTACGCGGTGACCGACAACGAATCCGCCCGCGAATGCATCAGTGAGAACCGCATCCTGCGCCGCATCGCCCGCCACTGTATTGAACCGACCAATGGGCTGTTTATCACCCTGCCTGAAGATGACCTGGCATGGCAGCAAACCTTTATCGACGCCTGTCAGCAGGCTGGCATAGAGGCCACGCCGCTCTCGCCGCAGGAAGCGCTGCGCCGGGAGCCCGCCGTCAACCCGACGCTGCTGGGCGCGGTGCAGGTCCCGGACGGTACCATCGACCCGTTTCGCCTCACCGCGGCCAATATGCTCGACGCCCGCGAACACGGCGCGCAGATCCTTACCGGCTGCGAAGTAACAGGCCTGCTGCGCCGGGGCGATCGCGTCTGCGGCGTCCAGGTATACGACCGCCAACTTCACCAGGCCCGCACTCTGTACGCCGGGATGGTGGTTAACGCCGCCGGGATCTGGGGACAGCGTATTGCGGAATATGCCGACCTGCGCATCACCATGTTCCCGGCGAAGGGATCGCTGCTGATCCTCGATCATCGGATTAACAACCTGGTGATCAACCGCTGCCGTAAGCCGGCCGACGCCGATATTCTGGTGCCCGGCGATACCATCTCGCTGATCGGCACTACCTCAATGCATATTCCTTATGACGAAATTGACGACAACCGGGTAACAGCGGCGGAGGTCGATACCCTGCTGCGCGAAGGGGAAAAGCTGGCGCCGGTCATGGGCCGCACCCGGATCCTCCGCGCCTACTCCGGCGTCCGCCCGCTGGTGGCCAGCGATAACGATCCCAGCGGGCGCGGCGTCAGCCGCGGCATCGTCCTGCTCGACCATGCCCAGCGTGACGGTATGGAAGGCTTCATTACTATCACCGGCGGCAAGCTGATGACCTATCGCCTGATGGCCGAGTGGGCCACCGACGCCGTCTGTCGTAAGCTGGGAAACACCACCCCCTGTACCACGGCCGAAGCCCCGCTGCCCGGTTCACAGGAGCCAACGGAAAGTACCCTGCAAAAGATTATCTCCCTCCCCACCCCGCTGCGCGGCTCGGCCGTCTACCGTCACGGCGATCGCACCCCGTCCTGGCTTGGCGACAGCCGCCAGCACCGTAGCCTGGTCTGCGAATGTGAAGCCGTCACTGCCGGTGAAGTGAAATACGCGGTGGAAAACCTGGCGGTCAACACCCTGCTCGACCTGCGCCGCCGCACCCGGATTGGCATGGGGACCTGTCAGGGGGAACTCTGCGCCTGCCGCGCTGCCGGACTGCTGCAGCGCTTTAACGTCACCACGCCCGCGCAGTCGTTAACCCAGCTCTCGGAATTTCTCAATGAACGCTGGAAGGGCGTGCAGCCCATCGCCTGGGGCGATGCGCTGCGCGAAAGCGAATTCACCCGCTGGGTCTACCTCGGCCTGTGCGGATTGCCACAGGAGCACCGGGATGAAGTTTGATTGCGCGATTATCGGCGGCGGGCTCGCCGGCCTGCTGTGCGGGCTGGCCCTGAATCAGCACGGCCTGCGCAGCGTCATCATCAGCCGCGGGCAGAGCGCGCTGCATTTTTCCTCCGCGTCGTTAGACCTGCTCTCGGCGCTGCCCAACGGCGATAACGTCACTGACGTCGCACAAGGTCTGCAGCAGCTCGCTGAAGAGCTTCCTGAACATCCTTATTCCCGGCTCGGCGCCGAGGCGGTGCTCGAATACGCGACGCAGACCGAAGCCCTGCTGGCCGCCTGCGGCGCGGTGATGCAGGGCGATGCGCGCCGGCCGCACCGGCGGGTAACGCCGCTGGGGACGTTGCGCCCGGCATGGCTGTCGCCCCTTGAGGTGCCTGTCGCGCCCCTGCCGTCGCAGGGCGCCTGTCTGGTGGGGATCAGCGGCTTTGCTGATTTTCAGCCGCATCTCGCCGCCGCCGCGCTCGGTCAACACGGAGTTACCGCCGCGGCGGTGGAAATCGAGTTACCGCTGCTGGATGTGCTGCGTGACAACCCGACCGAGTTTCGCGCCGCCAATATCGCCCGCGTCCTGGATGATGAGAATATGTGGCCGGCCCTGCATGCAGCGCTGCTACCGCTGGCGCAGCAGTATGACCTGCTGATCATGCCCGCCTGTTTTGGCCTCGCCGACGATCGCCTGTACCACTGGCTGCAGGCGCGTCTACCCTGCCCGCTGCGTCTGCTGCCGACGCTGCCGCCTTCGGTTCCCGGGATGCGTTTGCATTCTCAGCTGCAACGCCAGTTCATTCGCGAGGGCGGCGCCTGGCTCGCAGGCGATGAGGTGGTGAAAATCAGCCATCGACAGGACGCCGTCGAGGCGGTCTGGACGCGCAATCACGGCGATATTGCGCTGCGTCCGCGCTTTACCGTGCTGGCCAGCGGCAGCTTTTTCAGCAACGGTCTTGTCGCCACTCGCGATAGCGTGCGCGAGCCGATCCTCGGCCTCGACCTTCACCAGACCCTGCCACGGGAAAGCTGGTACCAGCGCGATTTCTTCGCCTCACAACCGTGGCAGCGCTTCGGCGTGAAAACCGATGCCCTGCTGCGCCCCCTGCTGGGCGGGCAGCCGTTCCATAATCTGTTCGCCATCGGCTCATTGCTCGGCGGGTTCGATGCCATTCAGCTCGGCTGTGGCGGCGGCGTCTGCGCCGTTACCGCGCTGCACGCCGCCAGACAGATCCACGCCCTTGCCGGAGGCCGGCCATGAACGATACCCGTTTTGAAAGCTGCATTAAGTGCACGGTCTGTACCACCACCTGCCCGGTAAGTCGGGTCAATCCGCGCTATCCCGGCCCGAAACAAGCGGGGCCGGACGGCGAACGCCTGCGTCTGAAGGATGGCGCGCTGTACGACGAGGCGCTGAAGTACTGCATTAACTGCAAGCGCTGCGAGGTCGCCTGCCCGTCGGATGTGAAAATTGGCGATATAATTCAACGCGCCCGGGCACAGTACGGCCAGCAAAAGCCGACCCTGCGCGACGCCATCCTCAGCCATACCGACCTGATGGGTACCCTTTCCACCCCCTTTGCCCCCCTGGTCAACGCCGCCACCGGCTTAAAACCGGTGCGCCGTCTGCTCGACGCGACGCTCAACATCGATCACCGGCGTACGCTGCCGAAATATGGTTTCGGCACCTTCCGCCGCGCTTACCGCCAGCTCGCCGCCCGTCAGAAGCAATACAGCGAACAGGTGGCTTTCTTTCACGGCTGCTACGTCAACTATAACCATCCGCAGCTAGGTAAAGATCTCATTCGCGTCGTCAACGCGCTGGGTACCGGGGTGCAGTTGTTATCAAAAGAAAAATGCTGCGGCGTACCGCTCATCGCCAACGGTTTTTTCGACAAGGCGCGTAAGCAGGCGCAGAGCAACGTCGCCGCGATGCGGGAAAACACGCTACCGATCATTGCCACCTCCTCGACCTGCGCCTTTACGCTACGTGATGAATACCCCCATCTCCTCGATGTCGATAACAGCGATCTTCGCGATCGGGTCGAGCTTGCCACCCGCTGGATCTGGAAACAGCTGGCTGCCGGCAGGACGCTACCGCTGCGCCCGCTGCCGCTGAAGGTGGTCTATCACACCCCGTGTCATATGGAAAAGATGGGCTGGTCGCTGTATACCCTCGAGCTGCTGCGGCTGATCCCCGGCCTGCAGCTGGAGGTGCTGGATTCACAGTGCTGCGGCATCGCAGGCACCTACGGGTTTAAAACTGAGAATTACGCGGTATCCCAGGCTATCGGCGCCCCGCTGTTCCGTCAGATTGAGGAGAGCGGGGCCGACCTCGTCGTCACCGACTGCGAGACCTGCAAATGGCAGATTGAGATGTCCACCAGCAAACGCTGCGAGCATCCGCTGACGGTGCTGGCGCAGGCGCTCGTCTGAGCCCAGCGCCAGCCTGTGCCGTCAATAGCTCGTTTTCTCTTGCGGCTGGGCGCTGTCAGATTTAAACATCGCCAGCCGGCGGTCCAGCGCCTGGGTATACAGCATGGTATCCACCCCGACGGCGACAAAGTTGGCCCCCCAGGCAAGACATTTTTCCGCCATCGCCGGGTCGACCGCCAGAAATCCGGCCGCTTTCCCCGCCGCGCGAATGCGCCGGATGCTCTGCTCGATCACCCGCTGCACGTCAGGGTGACCGGCATCGTCCGGGTAGCCCAGCGAGGCGGAGAGATCCGCCGGACCGATGAACACCCCGTCAATGCCGTCCACCTCGAGAATAGCGTCCAGGTTCTCCAGCGCGGTTCGGCTCTCGACCTGAATCAGCAGACAAAGTTCGTCATTTGCCTCCGCCATATAATTCTCCACCCTTCCCCAGCGCGCCGCTCTCGCCACGCCGGCGCCAACGCCGCGGCTCCCGATGGGGGGATAACGGGTCGCTGAGACCCCCTCCCGAGCCTGCTCGGCGGTATCGACCATCGGCACCAGCAAGGTTCTGGCGCCAATATCCAGCACCTGTTTTATCAGGCTGCGGTTGCCCTCGACCGGGCGAATGACCGGCTGGCTGGCATAGGGGGCAATCGCCTGCAGCTGATGATAAAGGTCCTGAATGGTGTTCGGGGCATGCTCGCCGTCGATCAGCAGCCAGTCGTATCCCGACGTCGCAGCGATCTCCGCCATGTAGGATGAGGTGGAGCTCAGCCACAGGCCGATTTGCGTCTCACCGCGTAATAATCCCCGTTTGAAGGGGTTAGATAACAGTGCGTTCATAGCGATTCCTTTATTCAATGCTGTACGCTGCCGCGCTGGGGTACCGCGCGGGTAAGGCTCAATGAAAAGATAATGACCACCCCGACAATGGCGACGCCGGCCAGGGTTAACAGTCCGGCGGCGCTGCTGGCGAACAACGTTTCGGCCTGCACGCGCACGATCGGCGCCAGAAAACCACCGATGGCGCCAAACAGGTTAACAAAGCCAATCCCTGCGGCCAGCGCCGTGCCGGACAGCAGCTGCGTCGGCATCGTCCAGAAGACCGGCTGCACGGCGATCACCCCGACCGCCGCCACGCACAGCGCGATGATAGCCAGCACCGGCGCCACCAGTCCGGACACCGCAATCCCGACCGCCGCCGCCAGCAGCGTCAGGGCGGCAATATTGCGCCGCTCGCCGGTGCGATCGGAGTAGCGAGGGATAAGCCAGGTGCCAAACAGCGCCGCCACCCACGGGATGGCCGTCACCACCGAGGCAACAAAGCCGACTTTGGTGCCCAGCAGCGCAGCAACCTGGGTGGGCAGGAAGAAAATCAGACCATAGACCGCCACCTGAATGGTCAGATAAATCAGCGCCAGCTGCCAGACCCGCCCGTTACGCAGCGCATCGGACAGGCGCGAGGCAATCTTTTTCTCCTCCTCGCGCGCCAGCTCGCTTATCAGCGACTGTTTCTCCGCTGCGCTCAGGAAGCGGGCATGCTGCGGCGAATCGTCCAGCCAGAAGAAGGTGAACGCTCCCGCGGCGACGGCGAGCAGGCCTTCAATGACAAACATCCAGAACCAGCCGGGATGGCCCATAAATCCATGCATCTCCAGCAGCGCACCGGATAAAGGCGATCCCAGCGTCAGGGCCAGCGGCGCGCCCATATAAAACAGCCCCATAATGCTGGCGCGGTTTTGCTGGGGAAACCACTGTGAAGTGAGGTAGATCATTCCGGGAAAGAAGCCCGCCTCCGCCGCGCCCAGCAGGGTACGTACCAGCAGGAATTTCGCTTCCGTATCCGCCCACGCCATCGCCGCCGACAGCACGCCCCACAGCAGCGTGGTGCAGCCGATCCATCGCCTGGCGCCAAATTTGCGCATCAGCAGATTGGCCGGCACCCAGAGGAAGGCATAGACCACAAAGAAGATACCGGCCCCCAGCGCGTAGGCCTCATTGCTGAGTCCGGTATCCAGCTGGTAGGTCTCTTTGGCGAAACCGATATTAGAACGGTCAAGAAACGCCAGCACGTACAGCGCCAGCATAAAGGGGATTAAGCGGGCGCGGTTTTTCTTCACCACGCTCTCCAGCAGAGTGTTGCTCATCATAATATCCTCAGGCGCGGGCCGCCGGGCGGCCTGACGCAATCAGTGTTGATAAGGACGCTTCAGGTTGCAGTCGCGATTGAGCTCGACGCCAAAGCCGGGTTTATCCAGGACCGATTTATGAATGCGCCCTCTCTCCGGCACCGGCTCGCCGAGCAGGATCGGGTCGAACTGCGGGCGCAGCGTGGCGCAGTCCGGACTGGTCATCAGAAACTCGCTGAACGGCGTGTTGGTAAAGGTGATCACCGCATGATGTGAGTAAACCGACGAGCCGTGGGGCACTACCAGCTGCCCGCGCGCTTTGGCGATGGCCGCGATCTCCACCAGGGTGGTTAAGCCGCCGCACCAGCCGACGTCGGGCTGCATAATATCGATGCCGGTTTCCGACAGGGTGCGGAAGGACTGCAGCGTGCCGTGGTGCTCGCCGCTGGTCACCATCATCCCGGCCGGCGCCTGGCGCTTCAGCTCGCGATAGCCTTCATACTGCTGCGGCGGCAGACACTCTTCGATCCACTTGAGGTTATAAGGGGCGCAGACATGGGCAAGTTTGGTGGCATAGTTAACGTCCTGGCTCATCCAGCAGTCCAGCATTAACCAGAAATCCGGGCCGCATTTTTCGCGCATATCCGCCACCATGGCGACGTCTTTGCGGATCCCGGCGTCGCCATCGTGCGGCCCCCAGTGGGTAGGCATTTTGCCGCCGATAAAGCCCATCTCCTGCGCCAGGTCCGGACGTGCGCCGGTGGCATAGAACTGGATTTCGTCGCGCACCGCCCCACCCAACAGTTTGTAGACCGGCAGGCCAACCACTTTCCCGAACAGGTCCCACAGCGCCAGGTCGACACAGGAGATGGTATTCATCACCAGGCCGCCGGATCCCGCGTAGTAAAGGGTGGCGTTAAGCATCTGGTCATGGATCAGTTTGATATCGCTGACGCATTTGCCTTCGATAAAGCGGTTGAGATGTTTTTCGACGATAAAGCAGCCCATCTCCCCGGCCGTCGACACCGCAAAGCCGGTCTGTCCGTTGTCGGCTTCCACTTCCACAATCAGCGTCCCCAGCACGTTGATGCCAAACGACTGCCGGGACTGCTCATACTGTTTATATTTGCTGATCGGGGTGGCGATATGATCGTCAATCCAGTGGTTAGCCCCCTGGTCATGGTAATCGCCGCCGCCGGCGCCCTGCTCTGCTGTGGCGCCGCCGATGAACCAGGCGCGGACGTGTTTAATTTTCGGTAGGGTCATGATGTTCTCCTTATGATGAGGCGAGTTGTTCGAAGGGGCTTTTCCACCCCAGCAGACGTGAAATATCTTTCGCGCAGGCAATCGCCTTACCAGCCAGGTAATCGCGATTGTCTTCATTGATTTGCAGACGGGTACCCACCACCGAGATGGCGGCGGTCAGGTCGTTATTGGCGTTAAATACCGGGGCAGCCACGCAGCGCACATCCGGATAGTCCTCGCCATTATCAAAGCTCCAGCCCCGGGCGCGGATCCGCCCCAGCTCCTCCCGCAGCTGTTGAGCATCGGTGATGGTCGTTGGCGTGGCCCGCTCCCACTGTAGGTCTTCGATAATCGACGCCTGAACGCTGGCGGGCTGCCAGGCCAGCAAACATTTGCCGATCCCGGAGCGGTAAAGAGACAGGCTCTTACCCTCATGCGAGCGCACGCTGATGGTGGCGGGAGACTCAATTTTCAGAATGTAGTAGGCGTTACCCTGATCGATAATGCCCAAGTGACAAAGCAGGCCGCACTCATCCATCAGCCGGGTGAGGCGCGGCCGCGCCAGCTCGCGCAGGTCCATTTTGCTCAGCGCCTGCCCGGCCAGCTCCACCAACTTGGTCCACAGGCAGTAGTTATCCTGATTATCCATACTGATGAAGCGCTGCTTTTTCAGCTCGCCCAGCAGCAGATACACCGTGCTTTTCGGGATCCCCAGCTCCGCTATTATCGTCGCCGCGCTGCAGGGGCCGATGCGGCCAATTAAATTGAGGATCTCAATCGCGCGGGTCAGCGCCGGGACTTTCGTTGATTCCAACATACTGGACTCCAATCCTGAATACTGGAATCAGTGTTGCGATTGTCCGGGCGGTAAAGTGTGAGCGACATCGCGGGGCAATCGTTTTCCCGTATACTGGACCGTTCGCAGCAGAAAATTGCGACTTAACGCACAGAATTTTTTCAGAGGAGTACAACAGGTTGGACGACCGGCGCCCCGAGGATACGGTGCGCCGGGGGGAATGACTTACAGCGAGAGGGAATCCACCACGTTAATCCAGCCATGTTCGCTGGCCAGCGGTTGGCCATTCAGCCAGCGACGCAGCATGTTTAATGCCATCATGGCGCAGACTTCCTGGCGTACCGCCAGGCTGTGGCGGGTGGCGCTAAACTTCACCCGCAGCGCGAAGGTGCCGTCCGGGGTGGCCAGGGCCACGTTAAGATGATCGTTTTCCTGACCGCTCACCGCCAGGGCCAGGCCGGCAAAATGGTTTATGCGCCGCTCGGCCGCCCAGCGGGCCGCCTGCGCCAGCGTCTCCTCCTGCGCCGGAACGACTTCGCTGGCCAGCAGCGGCGCGCCGGCGCGGGACAGCTGGAGCGCCAGCAGGCCGCCGGTAAACTGCTCGCTGAGCGTCAGGCTCAACTGCCGCTCATGCAGACAGCGGGCGATCTGCGTCGGTAACCCTTCCGTACCTTCGAAAATCAGGCTGTCGCCAGCTACCTTACGCACCTCCGGCCACAGGGCCAGCATAGCGTCGCGCTGGTTGGCCGGTCCGGTTAGCTTGAGTTCAATGATCGGCATCGACGAGCGGTAACCCATCACCACGCCCGGAGGCAGCGTCAGCGGATTAAGACTTTGCGCCAGCTCGCTCTCCGAGCGGCCAAAGGTGGTCATACGCAGGCATACCGGCGGGTCCGGCAGCGTAAAGCGCTGGCGCAGGCGCGGTAAAATTTCCTGCTCGACCATCACCTTAAATTCAGAGGGGACCCCGGGAGTGAAAAACATCAGGCAGCGGTTGAGCTGGATGGCAAAGCCACAGGCCGTACCGACCGGGTTGTTGATCATCTCGGCGCTGGCCGGGATTTCCGCCTGCTTACGGTTGCTTTCCGCCATCGGCCTGCCGCGCTCGGCAAAAAAGCGGGTCATGGTTTCCAGCCACTCCGGATGCAAAATAAGCCCCTCGCCTTTCGCAGTGGCGGCGGCCAGCGCGCTCAGGTCGTCGCTGGTTGGGCCGAGGCCGCCGTTGACGATCAGCACATCCGCCTGTTCGCTGCGTTCGCGCAGAATCGCCACCAGCGCATCGAGATCGTCGCCAACGGTATTGCGGCGCGTTAACGGTAAACCCTGATTAAAAAAGAAATCCGCCAGCCATGCCGCATTGGTATCAATGATTTGACCATGCAACACTTCATCGCCGGTGGACAGCATTTCCACATTCAACATTGCTCACTCCTTGCCTGCCAGGTGAGAAATACTATAACGCAAAGCGGGATGCTGACGAGGAGGAAAATCTGGCGCAGCAAGAAGATGCCGCGCCGGAAGAGATTAGAAGCTGGCGCTGGCGCCGATGTATGGGCCGTCGGCGATGGTGTTATCGCGGTTGCCATCTTTGCCCGCCAGGTTCAGGTAACGGTAGCCGGCCTGGATGCTAAGCGGACGCATAATGGTCCAGCTGGCGCCGACGTTGGCTTCCTGGTAGCTATCAATGCCGCTGGAGAGCGAATCCGGAGAGTAGTAATAATCGCCGTACAGGCGGAAGCTGTCGCCGATTTTCCACTGCAGGCCGCCGCCGACCGCGGCCGCATAACCTTCATCGCCCTGTTTCGGATTGGTGTAAATACCTTTACCACCCACGGTCGCGAGGAACGGCCCCAGCGGAATATTGAGTCCCAGGCCTAAACCCGCGGCGTCGCCGTCGTTATCGCTGTGCAGCCAGTTACCCGAAACGGCCAGGCCGGTGGACTCGGTGCCGAAGCCGACGCCAAGGTTGGTGTAATGCTCGCCGGCTTCACCGGTAACGCTAATCGCATGGGCCGCCGAAGAAACCATCATCACGCCCGCCAGCGCCATAAAAATGCTTTTTTTCATTATTTACTCTATCCAGAAAATTAAAATCAAAGAAGTCCCGAAAAAACCTGAAAATTCTACTGCGCACCCATCAGGAATCAATGACCTGGCGAAATGAATTTTCACAAGAGTGTAACCAGTTGCGTATTTTTACGGCATCGAGCGTAGCCAGAACCACGAACAGCCTATTCAACGCCAGTAATATTCATGTTTATTATGATTAACGCTGACACATTGACGAAAACAGAGAGCTGGCGCCGCACGATCGGCGCGGCGCGGGTGGATAAGGGAATAATTAATGCTGCAGCCGGGCCAGACATTCCGGGGCGAGGCCGGTCAGTTTCGCCACCAGCGACAGGTCGAGTCCGTTAGCAAGCATCGCCCGGGCGATACGCTCCGCGGTCTGCTGCTCACCTTGCTCGATACCTTTTTCGATACCTTGTTCGATACCTTGTTCGATACCTTGCTGTAGACCTTGTTCAAGACCTTGCTTTAATCCTTGCTGATGGCCGCGTTGTTCCAGAAACTGGGCAATATTCATTAGCGTCTCCTTATGCGGCCGCCGGGGAACGTTTTGCGCAAGATGGCGCAAAAAAGCAACCGGATCGGCGGCGTTTCCTGCCTGTAATAAATAGTGCAACAGCGTCTTAAGCTGCCTGCGGCTAGTGTATCCCAGCGCCAGGAGCCTGACCAGCTGCTCATGCAGGTCCATCAAATCCCGCTGGCGAATATGCTTCTGCAGCAGCTCCAGCATCGCCACGCGCCGGTGGCGCATGATTTCATCGTCCGGGGTGCTAGTGATATCAATTAAGGGAAAATCTTCACCATAGATCCGCCGCGCGATGTCCGGATCGGCAAAGCCTGCCAGCCAGCACATTGGGTAAGGCCAGGGAGAAACGCGACCATGATAAAACAGCAGCGGGATAACCAGCGGCAGCTGCGTATGCCCTTTATCCAGATGACGCTGCATCGCGGCTATCGCATAGCGCATCAGGCGAAATGCCATATGGCGGTCTGCCGAGCTTTGGTGCTCTATCAACAGATAGATATAGCCCTCCCCCGCCTGCGTTTGCAGCGAGTAAAGGATATCGGAATGACTCGCCCGCAGTTCGTCGTCGATAAAGCTCCCGGACTCCAGCCGCAGCGTGTTCAGGTTACATAACGCGCGCAGCGGTGCGGGGAGGTGAATGTCCAGAAAATCCCTGGCCGTCGCCCGATGCGACAGCAGGTGTTTAAATACAGCATCGTGGGGAGAATTCGTCGCCCTTTCCATGGCGGTGCTCCATATAATCATTTTCGCTTAACGTAGCACTCAACAAGACCTGAACTGTATTTCGCTTGCAGTTTACCGAGGCGGCTCGCAAACTATTTCACCAGCATACCGCCCCATCCCTCTGCAGGAGAAAACCCATGCGCCAAAGGACGATTGTTTGCCCGCTGATCGAGAATGAAGGCCATTATCTGCTTTGCAAAATGGCCGCCGACCGCGGGGTTTTTCCCGGGCAATGGGCCTTATCCGGCGGCGGCGTGGAGCCAGGGGAACGTATTGAAGAGGCGCTGCGGCGGGAAATACGCGAAGAGCTCGGCGAAAAACTCATCCTTACCCATATCGCGCCATGGTGCTTTCGCGACGATACCCGCGTCAAAACCTACCCCGACGGGCATCAGGAAACGATCTACATGATCTATCTCATCTTCAACTGCGTGAGCGCCAATCGCGATGTGACGATCAACGAGGAGTTTGACGATTACGCCTGGGTCAAAGCCGAAGATCTCAAAAACTACGATCTTAATGCCGCCACCCGCGTTACTCTCAGCCTGAAAGGGCTACTTTAGTCCAGCATACCGCGTTCAACCCACCCGGCGTTATGCCGCGGGATAATGCGGGTGGCTACGATACGGTCGCATGCGTCTGCTGCCTGACCCACTCGCACAGCGCCCGGCGCGAAATCTTAATCCCGCCGTTTTTTAACGTTTCCGGCAACCGCAGCCAACGCACCGGCCGCTGAAAACGCGCTAACCGCTCAGCGCTCCATGCCGCCAGCGCGCTCAACTCGCAGCCGTCATCGCATTCCACCACCGCTACCGGGCGCTGGCCATATTCCGCATCATCCAGCGGCACGATAAACACCTGCTGTACCTGTGGATGGGCGAGTATCACACGCTCGACCTCTTCCGGTTGAATACCTTCTCCACCGCTAAAAAAGAGGTTATCCAGTCGCCCAACAACCGTCAGCCGACCGTTATGCAATGCTCCGTGATCGCGCGTCGCAAACCAACCTTCATTGTTGGTTAATGACAGCAATTGACCATCCCGCCAGTAGCCTGCGGCCATACTCGACGCCCGCAGCCAGATCTCGCCGGCGACAATTTTCACCTCTCGCCCCGGCAGCGCTTCGCCAACATCCGCAGCGCCGTCGGCCTCTTTGGCACACACGGTGGAGGCGAATTCGGTGAGGCCATAGCCGCAGAAGCTGCGTATGCCCTGCTTTCGCGCCCGTTCAGTCAATTCGACCGGGATCGACGCGCCGCCGAGCAGCACCGCCTTGAGGGAAACCGCAGCATCATCATTCAGCAGGCGCCATAGCTGAGTCGGCACCAGCGAAGCATGGGTACAGCCGTGCAGCATCTGCGCCAGCGGCTGTTTGTCACGTACCGTGAGTCGCGCGCCGGCCAGCAGCCAGCGCCAGACGATCCCCTGACCGGAGACATGGAACAACGGCAGCGACAGCAGCCAGTCATCTCCTGCGGCAAACGGCATCAGCGCCAGCACGCCAGCCGCGCTGGCCAGATGGGCGTTGGCGCTATGTACCGCCGCTTTCGGCAGGCCGGTTGAACCGGAGGTCAACGTCATCGACACCAACCGATCGCCATGCCAACAAACGGCACAAGCGCCTTCTGCCGCCTGCAGAGTTAACGCCGGTAAATTCCCCGGCAGCGTATCACCGTTAAGCACCAGCTGATGCTGCATGGTTAACGCGGGTAACAACGCCTGCAGCAACACCGCTGGCAGCTGCGGATTCAGCGGCAGCACACGCGCCACGCACTGTAGCAGCGCCAGCCATGCCAGCAGAGTTTCGGGCTGGTTATAGGCCCGGAGCGCCACTCCCTGCCCTTCCATTACGCCCTGCGCGGCAAAACCAGACGCCAGCGCGTCAACCCGCGCGCATAGCTCCCGCCAGGTCAGCGGCTGGTTATTCAGACGTAAGGCGAGGGCCTCTCCGCGCCGCTGACGCCAGTGCCGCCAGGGCCAGTCGTTAAAGGTCACAGCAGCGGCTCCAGCGCATCAATGTTGAGCACCGGCAGCGCACTTTCGGGCCACGGCCGTACCAGCTGGGCGCCCATCAGCGCCAGCGTATCCAGCCCAGGAATAGTCTGCGGCGTCAGCCAGGCGGCAATCCGCGCCAGCTGGGTTAAGCCGAGACTGGACTCGATCGACGAGCTGATCACTACGCTCAACCCCAGCGCATGCGCCGCGGCGACCTGTTGCTGCACCTTCTGCAAACTGCCGGTTAGCGTCGGTTTGATCACCACCGCACGCACCCCCGGCTCGGCGACAAAGCAGAAATCCGCCTCGCGCAGGCTTTCATCCCAGGCGATAGCGATCCCTGTCTCGCGGCTAAAGGCCCGAGAATCCTCCCGCGTTTTGCAAGGTTCTTCAAGAAAAGCAATGCGCTGGCGGTACGCCGGATTAACGTATTTGGCGAACTGTTGCGCTTTGAGCGGCGTCCAGGCGCGGTTGGCATCGAGCCGCAGCTGCAGGTCGGGGATCGCCTCCAGCAGCAGATTGACCACCATACCGTCGCGGACCGCCTCCCAGAGGCCAACTTTGACCTTAGCGACCTTCTCGCCGGGCATCGCCGCCAGTCTGGCGAATAGCTCATCCGGATCGCCGGAGCAGAGCGGCGCCGCGCGATAATCCGCGGCCTGCGGTAGTTCGCCGCCAAGCTCCGCCTGCGCGCAGCTGATGCCAAACGCGACGGAGGGCTGCGTGGGAAGCGGCGGCTCGGCGCCGTCGCGCCAGGCCTGTGCCCACGCTAACAGCGCCATTTGCGCCTCTTCCAGCGTCTCGACACTGAATCCCGGCAGGGGAGAAATTTCGCCCCAGCCTTCGCGTTCCCCCTCCTGCAGGCGGATGAACAGCCCGTCGCGGGTTTTTAACCGCCGCTCGCGCAGCACCACGCCCGCGTCCATCGGTATCTGCCAGCGGTAAACCTGCGAAACGCGCATTATGGATTCCGTTTAAATTTGCTGAAGTCCGGCTGACGTTTTTGGTTGAAGGCATTGCGGCCTTCCTGCCCCTCTTCCGTCATATAGAACAGCATGGTGGCGTTGCCCGCCAGCTCCTGCAGACCAGCCTGGCCGTCGCAGTCGGCGTTCAGCGCCGCTTTCAGGCAGCGCAAGGCCATCGGGCTGTTCTGCAGCATTTCACGACACCAGCGCACGGTCTCTTTTTCCAGATCCGCCAGCGGTACCACGGTATTCACCAGCCCCATGTCCAGCGCCTGCTGAGCGTCATACTGGCGGCACAGGAACCAGATTTCGCGCGCTTTTTTCTCCCCGACGATCCGCGCCATATAGGAGGCGCCCCAGCCGCCGTCGAATGAGCCGACTTTTGGCCCGGTCTGGCCGAAGATGGCGTTTTCCGCCGCGATAGTCAGATCGCACATCATATGCAGCACGTGACCGCCGCCGATAGAGTAGCCGGCCACCATCGCGACCACCGGTTTCGGGCAGGTGCGGATCTGACGCTGGAAGTCGAGCACGTTAAGATGATGAACGCCGGAGTCGTCCTGATAGCCGCCGTAGTCGCCGCGGACTTTCTGGTCGCCGCCGGCGCAGAAGGCTTTCTCACCTTCACCGGTCAGCACGATGACGCCGATATTGTCGTCATACCGGGCATCCGCCAGCGCCTGGATCATCTCTTTGACGGTCAGCGGGCGGAAGGCGTTGCGCACCTGCGGACGATTAATGGTGATTTTGGCAATCCCGTCAGTCGATTTGTGATAGCGAATATCGGTATAGCCTTCGGAGCAATCGTGCCATTCAACGGGGGCGTAGAGCATTGCTTCATCAAGAGAGATCATAGAATGTCCTTCAGTTAACTTGCCAGAATCTGCGCCAGACAGGCAATCACCGCCGCCGGGTTGTCCCGGTGCGCGTTGTGTCCGGCATGGTGAATAAGATGGAGATCCGCCGCGAGCGTCTGCGCGATGGCGCGAAACTTCGCGTCGGGCTCGCCGCACAGGTAGTGAAAAGGAAAATCGCGTGCCTGCAGAGACGCGTGCAGATCGGCCTGCGCGGCAAGGGAGGTTGCCTGCAGCATCGCCGCCAGCGTCGCGCCGTTGTTCCGGCTGCGTAAGGCGACCAATGACTCACGCTGCGCGGCATTCAGCGAAGCGAAGACCGGCTGCTGATACCAGTCGGCAAAGACCTGCTCAAGCGGCTCGCGGCGAAAACGTTCCGCCCAGGCGCTGTCATTGCTGCGCCGCGCCTGCCGCGCCTCTACATCCTGCAGGCCCGGATGGCCGCCTTCAACGATCAGCCCGCGCATGCCTGCGCGCGGCTGGCTGGCGAAGTTCATTGCCACCCGGCCGCCCAGCGAGTAGCCGATCAGCCAATACTTATGTATGTTGTAACTATTAAACATAGACTGCAGCAGAGTATTGACCCCGGCAAAGTCCTGCACCGCGATATCCGCGGAGCCGCCGTGCCCCGGCAGATCGAGGTACAGCCGCGGCCAGGCGGGAAAGGCGTCGCCCACTTTCCGCCACTCGTTGCGGTCGCCGGAAAAACCGTGCAGAAACACCAGCCAGGGATAGCCCGGCTGGCCGTTGTCGACAGCAGCGCTGAGGATCACAGGCGACTTACCTGCGCCAGCAGCTGCTGGAGGGTCTGCGCGCCGTCGGTCTCATTGACCGCCAGCTCAATCACCGTCGCCCCTGCCCTGCGCCAGGCGCCGGCCAGCGCCTCATCCAGCGACGGCCAGTCATCAGGGCGATGATAGGCCAGGCCGAACATCGCCGCCGCGTGGCTGAAATCCACGTCCTGCGGCATTAAATAGAACTGACGGCGTTCGTCCTGCGGCGTCGGCAGCATAGAAAAAATCTGCCCGCCGTTGTTATTCACCACGATCAGCACCAGCGGCGCCGACGCCTGGCGCAGCAGGGCCAGCGAGTTGAGATCGTATAGCGCGGAGAGATCGCCAACGATGGCCAGCGTCGGTCGGGCGCTGGCGCGCTGCACGCCGGCCGCAGTGGCGATCAGGCCATCGATGCCGCTGGCGCCGCGGTTGCTGTAGACCGGATACCCGGCCGGTAGCTGCGCCAGGGCGTCGATCAGGCGCACCACCAGGCTGTTGCCAACAAACAATTGGCCCTGCTCCGGCAGATAGCGCCGAATACGCTGCGCCAGCTGCGCTTCGCCAAAAGGCTCGTTGCTGGCGACCGCAGCCTGCCACGCCTGCCCGGCAAGCTGTGGGATCACCGTCGCCCACGGCTGGCGTTTCTCCGCCGGATGTAATTCGAGCCAGCGCTCAACGCTTGAGAGCAGACGGCGACCGCGGTGCTGCGCCGGGTCGAGGCGACCGGGCAGATTATCCACCAGCCAGTATTCATCCGGCTCGCAGGTCGCCTGCCACTGGAGCACGCGTTTGCCGGTCAGGCTGCTGCCGAGTTGCACGACGATCTGCGCCTGCGCCAGCTCGCTGACCGCTTTGCCGTTGCCCAGCCACAGGTCGGCGCACGGCAGCGGCTGCCCGGTCTGCGACAGGACATCGCCGATCAGCGGCCAGCCGAGGGTCTGCGCCCACTCAGCGACCTTTTTCCCTTCCGCGGCGCTCATTCTGCCCGCCACGACGACGCCGCGTTTTTGTCGCCAGAAGAACCAGTCGCGCTGCTTCTCGCTCTCTAACTGCAGCGCCTGGCGCAGCCAGGGTTTGTCGCTCTGCCACCAGTTGCCGAGCTGCTGCTGCCACTCCACGCCGGTCTCATCCATATCACCATACAGCGGTTCAGCGAACGGACAGTTAATATGCACCCCGCCGGCGTGCAGCGCCCCCAGCGCCTGGTCGATGGTTGAGACCAGCCAACGGGCAGGAATATCCTGCGAGGGACGCGGCAAAGAAATCGTCTGCGCAGGATGGGAGGCAAACATCCCCGGCTGGCGGATAGCCTGGTTCGCGCCGCAGTCGATCAGCTCCGGCGGACGGTCGGCGGTTAACAGGATCAGCTTTTCACCGGTGAGCCCTGCCTCAATCAGCGCCGGATAGAGGTTTGCGGTGGCGGTCCCGGAGGTGACTATCACCGCCACCGGCTGCCGAGCGCCAGGTGGCCGAGGCCGCGCTCGTCGAAATGGGTATGATGGATAAAGGCGCGGTTTTCCGCCGCCGCCAGGGTTAAGGGTGTCGAGCGCGAGCCCGGCGCGATGCAGATATGCTGCACGCCATGGCGCGTTAAAGCTTCCAGGATCACCGCCGCCCAGCGTCGGTTAAATGCGCTTACTGACATGAAATTGTCCGGTATCAAATATTGATGCTAAGTATAGATAAGGCAAAGTGACGTCGTTTTGATATGCATCGTCATTCAAGCTTTATGGACACAGCAGCGAGCGCAGCCCGGCCGCTTTGTTGTCAATCTCCTGCCACTCCTGCTGTGCATCAGAGCCGCTAACGATCCCCGCCCCGGCATACAGCCGCAGGGTGTCGTGGTCCACTTTCGCCGAACGCAGCGCCACGCAAAACTCGCTTTGCGCCAGTGACAGATACCCGGCGGACCCGGCGTACCATTCGCGGGAAAACGGTTCATGGCGCTGAATGAACGCCAGCGCCGCCCAGCGCGGCAGGCCGGCCACCGCGGCGGTGGGCTGCAGCTGCAGCAGACAGCGGCTGTCGTCAGGCGCCGCCAGCTCGGTCCAGATGCAGCGTCGGAGATGCTGCACCTTACGCAGCCTCACCACCTGCGGCGGCAGGACGTCCAGCGTCGAGGCCTCACTCTGCAGGCGCTGGCAGATATCCTCTACCACCAGCATGTTTTCCCGCTGGTTTTTGTCATCTTTCATCAACCAGTCGGCCAGTTGCTGCGCCTTCGCGTCTTCCTGATGGTTCGCGACGGTCCCTGCCAGCGCTTCGGTGCGCAGCAGCGCGCCGCGCCGGCGCCACAGCCGTTCTGGCGTGGAGCCGAAAAACGCCTGCCGGGCATTGAACGCCATCAGGAAATGAAAACAGTTAAGATTGCTGCGCCGGCTAGCCGCCATGATGCTCACGGCGTCCAGCGGGGCGGCAAACTGCAGGTCGGTTGCCCGCGCCAGCACTACTTTATCCATTTCACCGGCGCTGATCGCCTTAGTCGCCCGCGCAATCATTGCCTGCCATTGAGGATAGTCGGATGAGTGGCGCTCGCTCAGCAACGGCGGTATGGCGCCGGGAGTCGCCTGAGTGGTTGTCAGGCTGGCGAGAAACGCGCGGGCCGTCGCGGCATCCTCACGCAGGGAGATATCACTATGCAGCACCAGCCGCAGCACGGCCCTGCCGCCGCACCGGCGCCACTCCAGACGCGGCAGCGCCAGGCTGCCCTGCTGCGGTTCAAACGCATTCAGGCCGCAGATACGCAGATCCTGCCGGCCGGCCTGGCGTAAAAAGCGGTTCGCCGCGTCGAGCGAGGTAAAGGTTTTTACCGCCCCCAGCGTCGCCAGTTCCTCATCGCCATTGCGCTGCTGCCAGTAAAACTGCGGCCATTGCGCCTGCTGGCCGCACCATAGTAGCGGATCGAAGGCATCATTCAGCGGAAAAGCAACATCGATAATTCGCGTGCCGGGCAAGTCTGGAAAAGACTCGCCCAGGCCGTCTTGCAAACGGGCCAGCGCAGTGGAAACAGACAGCACGCAAACCTCCACGGTAGTAAAACCCCACATTATAAGGGGTTCGACGGCGGAATAGCAGTACCCATGATGAGGGAGCGGGTTTTATCTTACCCGCTCGCCGGGCCAGAGCTGCGTGTGGACGAGGGTGCAGAGGAGTCAGACAGCGCGCTTTTCTCGCGCCATGCCAATGTGGGGGATGCCATCCTCATCATAGACCTCGGTCACCGGCGTAAAACCAAAGTGGGCGTAAAAGGATTGCAGGTGCGCCTGCGCCCCGAGGTAAATCGCCTTTTGCGGCCAGTGCTGCTGACAGCTGGCCAGCGCCTGCTCCATCAGCTGATAGCCGAGCTTCGCACCGCGGGCGGCGGGGCTGACGATGACCCGGCCAATCACCACCGGCGCAAACTCCTCTTCGCTTTTGAGGATCCGCGCGTAGGCCACCAGTTCGCCATCGCGCCAGCCGAGCAGATGGCGATTTTCACCAACCAAATCATCGCCGTCGACATCCTGATAGACGCACTGCTGCTCTACGACAAAGACTTCACTGCGCAATTTCAGCAGCGCATACAGCTGGGGAACGGTGAGTTCACTATGGTGGAGATCCTGCCAGGTCATCATCTGCTGCTCCTTATTGATATACTGATACTTTGCGACTCGCCCTGAGGACACTGGACGATGGAATTAACTTTTTTGGGGACATCCGCCGGGGTGCCGACCCGCACGCGTAATATGACGTCGATAATACTGAATTTGCAACAGCCGACCCGCGCTGAAATGTGGTTGTTTGACTGCGGCGAAGGGACCCAGCATCAGTTTCTTCACACGCCCTACCATCCCGGCAAACTGAATAAGATTTTTATTACCCATCTGCACGGCGACCACCTGTTCGGCCTGCCCGGTCTGCTGTGCAGCCGCTCGATGCAGGGAAACTCTCTGCCCCTCACCCTCTACGGGCCAAAAGGACTCAAAGAGTTTGTTGAGACCGCGCTGCGCCTGAGCGGTTCGTGGACCGACTATCCGCTCACCATCATCGAAGTCGGCCCTGGTCTGGTGTTCGACGAAGAGGGCTATCGGGTCACCGCGTATCCGCTCAGCCATCCGGTGGAGTGCTATGGGTATCGCATTGCGCAGCATGACAAGCCCGGCACCCTCGACGCCGCCCAGCTGATTGCCGATGGCGTGCCTCCCGGGCCGCTGTTCCATCAACTCAAGCGCGGACAGCGCGTCGAGCTGGCAGATGGCCGGGTCATCGACGGCAGCCGCTATCTGGGGCCAGCGACCCCGGGTAAAACGCTGGCCATCTTCGGCGATACCGCCCCCTGCCCGCAGGCGCTGGAGATGGCTCGCGGGGCGGATGTAATGGTCCACGAAACCACCCTTGAGCAGGCGATGGCGGAGAAAGCCAATAGCCGCGGCCACTCTTCCAGTCAGCAGACCGCGGCGCTTGCCAAAGAAGCGGGGGTCGGTACGCTGATCGCCACCCACTTTAGCTCGCGCTACGATGCCGAAGGCTGTCTGCGTATGCTGGCGGAATGCCGGGAGATTTTCCCTAACACGCTGCTGGCGGAAGACTTTATGGTCTACAAGATGGCGTAAAATCCGGGCATAAAAAAACCGCCATCCCGGCGGTTTTTTATTGAGTCAATCAACTTACATCAGCGGCGTCGCCAGCTGCACGATGCTAATCAGCGGCTGCGGCCAGATACCGAGCACCAGCACCAGCAGCGCGGAGATCAGCACCACGATACCGCCGGCGCTGTACTGCCAGTTTGACGGCGCATCGCGATTCAGTTGCTCCGGCGCGCTCAGGTACAGGCTCACTGCCACGCGCAGGTAGTAGTAGAGACCGATCGCCGA
>OGDM01000190.1_pt1 | contig 32743 bp, 29 predicted proteins | sample 1570491 | NCBI WGS metagenome assembly OGDM01 (sample SAMEA2582159, study PRJEB24529) | metagenome
TCAATTTCGATCGCCAGTGCTTCGCGGTTAAAATCATCCACCACGTTGAAGGTCCGGAAGCGTCTGCCGCACACCAGCGCATCGTGCATAAAATCGATGGACCTGCTCTGGTTCATCGCCTCTGGCGTCACCAGCGGAACCGGATTGCGCACTGGCAGGCGCTGTTTTCCCTTACGGCGAAAATTCAGTTTCAGCAGGCAGTAAATCCGGTGAACGCGCTTATGGTTCCAGCTTTTGCCCTGCCTGCGCAGCACATGAAAAAGCTTTTCAAATCCGTATCGCGGATAGCGTTCAGCCGCCACGGTCAGCGCCATAATGACTGGCTCATCACGTTGCGTATCAGGCTGATAACGAAATACCGTCCTGCTCAACGACAATATACTGCATGCCTGACGTAAGCTCATGGCAAACTGCGCGGTCAGATAGCTGACCAGCTCACGCTTTATCGCTGGTTTTAAAGCTTTTTTTCAATAACGTCTTTCAATGCGCGGCACTCGAGGCTCAGGTCCGCAAACATCTGTTTCAACCGGCGGTTTTCATCTTCGAGGTCCTTCATCTTTTTGATATCAGAGGCTTCCATACCGCCGAACTTCGCTTTCCAGTTGTAATAGCTGGCTTCGGAAATACCGGCTTCGCGGCAGACATCCTTAACGGTACGTCCGGCTTCGACAGACTTCAGAACGGCGATGATCTGGTGTTCGGTGAATCGGGCTTTGCGCATGGCGATCTCCTCCAGGGATATATTCAGTTATGCCGGAAGATCTCTAAATGTGAATGGTCCGGCTTACCGGGATGCTTACATATGGTGTCACTGTGATGGTATCATTAACAATACGTTACGTAAGTTGATGAGTTCAAAGCATCATGTTCTCCCATTTTCCATTTATCTACAGGTAAAACGGATTTTGCGGGACGATGTTATATAACATGCTCTTTGTTTAATGGAGCCAATTTAGTCTTCGGAGGGAAAATGAAGAAACCTGAAAACAAGAAGGATACAATAATCAAATCAACACTATCTAAAACAGCGGATATCGGTGCAAATCTAGTGCTCAGTTTTGTTCCGGGAGGAAATGCAGCTTATGAGCTGGCAAAATTGGGTGTTGAACAAGCTAAAAGATATGTAACAGAACGGCAAGAAAAAAGAATTGCTGATTTTCATACTATGCTCCTAAAACCCAATGCTGACGAGGAGCGTGGACTTGATGATGCATGTATTCAAGCCGTTGACTATCATGCGTTGTTAAACGCATGCCTACAGGACATCGAAGATGAAAAAACTGAACTGTATGCTACCTTAACCCGAAATGCTGCTTTCAGAAAACTTCACTCCAGAGATCTTCGTTTCTTTTGTGTGTCACTCAGCGAAATGACCTTCAATGATCTCGAAGAAATGCGTGTTGCATATATTGCTTCGAAGTTTAAGCTTGTTCCATCGGAGGGGGCGGGTAGATTTGAAAAATCACTTTCACCAGAGCGGTCACCATCGGAGCTTGTTTATGGCCGCAAGCTGATGGAGTTAAGAGGCTTTGTCGAAAATGGAAAAATGAACCAGTATGGTGAAAAATTTGTTCAAGCATGCTATCCAACTGAAAAATTGTTGCCTGAGTCGATAAAAATGTCGGAATGGAAAAATGCTGACTCGCCAATATTTATGCTGTCCTATGAGCTTGATGATCCGTATATTACTCGTTTACACATGCATTTAAGTAGTATGCTAAGAACACATGGATTTAAAACTACTCCGCTGTCTGCTCCTACTGGAAAACTTACTCATTTTACACCGGTCAAAGCCAGTATATTAATATTTAAAAATAATCCTGAAAGAATCATCAATAACATGAATTATATTAGTAGCCTGATGGGGGAAGGCTGCATAGCGGTCCAAATATGTGATGAGTATCCGACAATACTTGAACCATTACGAGAAAAGTTTGAGATAATTATTAATATTAGCAGTGATGATCCATTTTCAGGTGCAACCCAAGTAGTAAATTCTATTCATTCAAAGTAATTAGAGTGAACGTTTAAAATATACCACAGGTAAGGCCAAGTTAGGTGTAAACCAGAACGGGCCATACACCCTTTATCTTATTGATATGAAGATAAGCTAAAACGTTTATTTTAGAAACCCTCAGATATACTGACTATGATATTGCATGTGTAATACCATTTTTTTGCACACGCTGTCTGTCAGATGTAGAAGAAACCTCTGATATAAAATTGTTAGCTGGCATATTAACCAATTTATTCCATATAAAGATTTTCAAAGTAATTAAGTTAATCTTCAACCAATTCATTCTCTAAAGATAATATACAATTAGTTATAAGCTTGAATTTTGACTCGCACTCTTGAGAAGTAAATCTTGCGAAGTTAATAAAATTGCGTTGAAAATTATAGGATTCAAATAACTCATCACAACTGCGCCAGTATGAAGATTGTCGCTGAAAATTATTTCTTACTAATCGTACCGCTTTGTGATCACATCCATCAAAGGAAGGGATAAAATAAATTGACTGTGCTATGTATTTTAAACCTTCATCAGCTGTTAGTAACCAAGTATCTTGAATTACTCCATCCAGCTCCTCATTTGATTGAATCGCAACCACTCTATAATATATAATATCCGATGCTGAATTTAGTGCGTTTTTTAATATGTATTTTTTGTTTCCTTTTTTAAGGAAATTATCGTGTATTTTATCGCAAAATTTCTTGAAAAGTATATCCTTGCATTCATTTGATTCGAAAAAACAATATCTGGCTATTTCTGCTTCAATTACAGTTAAAAAATCAACTTTTGAAACCATATATTCAACATATTTTTCAAATTTTTGTATCGGTGAGTAACCTCTAAAATTCCTCATGATTATTTGAATTAACAGCATAGAAAGATATGATATTGAATGCATATATCTTTCACCCGTTGATAACTCTTTAAAAGTACGTTTAGATTCTTTAGGTGGTGGTAATGCTAAAGAGTTTGGAGCATCAATATAAGTAGGGCAATATTTTTTTAAAAATAGCTCAAATGAAGTATATAGCTCTTCATAATAGTCACGATCGGCTTCGTTAAATGAAAATCCGGGAGAAAGATATAATGGTGACTTATTAAATTCCTTAACAGCATATTGCAAACCTGATTCCTCATAGCCAGTCTTTCCCAAAATAACATCTTTCATTTTCGATATTATATTTAGATCGATGACAACACTAGTCTCCAATCCTTTTCTTCTGTTTTTATGTACTTTTCCAGAGGAAAAAACTGGACTTTTATCGCGATAATGAACAGGTTTAATAAACAATGGGGAGAATGCCATTATATATCCTATTGTTGAACTATTTTATAGCTTTATAGTTAGCACATAAGAATGCGAAAGGCAAAATTTAAGTGACCTAATTGTAAGTTAAGTCACTTTTAGTTCATGTCGTTTATAGTGCAAGTAATATATAAAGAAGATGAATTTCTTCAACTTTGATGGGCATTAAAGATATTCTCTGCAGGTAGTTTAAATGTCTTATCTCAGATCTGTGTCAGCATCTTTTTTTTAAAAAAAAAGCGACTTTTAAGCCAAACCATAAAATAATTATTTGTCATTACGAATCAATGAAGATATTCAAAGGTTTTATTAACATAGCTCTTGCTTACACTATCAAGTTCAATTTTCGCCAAGACTTTACTATAATCAGACCTCTGTACGATGAGAGCAGAATTACCAAATTTATCTTCCATTACTCCGTAAATAATATCACCATTTTTAATATCAAATCCTCCAGCCATACCTCCTCCGCGAGTAACATCGTTGCTATCTTTTTCTAGAATAATTTCTGGTTTTCCAATAGGTCCAAAAGTGTATCTATAACCTTCCTCCGTTTGGCAGAGTTCTACCGCTTTAGTATGTTTTATGTTATAAGCAAAGAAAATAAGGTTTTGCTCTTGACATCCATGCCATTTGGCAAAGGAAGCAGCGGAAAACAAAGCAACCAGAGTCAGTATTGCAACCTTGATTAATTTTTTCATGATATATCCCTCTTAACACGTTAATTAGTCTTCAAGTAATTTAACTTGATACTGACCTTCTTTTTCATTAGTCCATGCAATCTGATAAGTAAAATCATCTGTGTGGACATTCCCGGTGTAACGCATTGTCACCCCGGCAGTACACTGCCTTAACCCAGCTTTTTTATCATATAAAGTCTCCTTGGTCTCAGACACTGTAATTTTGAGATGAAGGGCATTTGAGTTATATTGCCTTTTTTTGATCTCCTCTCTGATTTAGCACTGCACTGAATTTGGGCCAGGGTCAAGGGGCTTAATATCAGCAATAGGCTTTTGACAGATGTAAGGGAAAACATGTTTGTTAAACGCTTCAAGAATGTCGGATGCGTAACCTACTGACCATCGGCTCGCTTTCGAACTATCCACTCCAGAGCGACAGACTGAAACGTGTTGTTGAGTTGCACATCGCGAACCAGCTTTTCTTCTTTCTTGGCAAAAGATGGATCGATCCCCTCAGCCAGCTTTTTCTTGGCGTCATCACGCAGTGCTCTTGCTTGCGCAAGCGACACTGCTGGATAGACACCGAAAGCCAGACGATTCTTTTTTCCATTGAAGCGATATTTCATTCGCCAGTATCTGGAACCAGAGGGAACAACCTCAAGATACAAACCAGCACCATCTGCCAGCTGATAGGCTTTCTCTCTGGGTTTAGCCGTGTCTACCTGTCTCGCATTAAGTTTCATTGGGGGCATCTCCCAGGACCGAACACAGAATGCCCCCACTTATGCCCTCAATAGGTGCTTGATTTCGGTTGAATCAAGTTGATAACGGAATATAAGAACCGGGCTACAAAGCGCAGTATTCTTGGGTTTAATTGATTTCGGTTTACTTGGGAGGCGTTTGAAATGGTGCCGATAATAGGAGTCGAACCTACGACCTTCGCATTACGAATGCGCTGCTCTACCAACTGAGCTATATCGGCCCTGCAAGAGGTGTTCACGAGGGTGAATCACGAGGCAAAAGGTTAGAACTTAGCGGGCGATGCGTCAATAGCCAGTGGAATCAACTGCCTATTTTTGCATCGCCCGTTCTCATTTACGCACGAATGGTATCGTCGCCGAAACCAATCCACTTATAGGTGGTTAACGCTTCCAGCCCCATCGGGCCGCGGGCGTGCAGCTTCTGGGTGCTGACCGCCACTTCCGCGCCGAGGCCGAACTGGCCGCCGTCGGTGAAGCGCGTGGAGGCGTTCACATATACCGCGGAAGAGTCCACTTCATTGATAAAGCGGTTGGCGTTACGCAGGGTGCGGGTCAGGATGGCGTCGGAGTGCTGGGTGCCATGTTCGCGGATATGGGCGATAGCCTCATCCATATCAGCCACCACTTTGACGTTCAGATCCAGCGACAGATACTCGTCGTCATACTGCTCCGCTTTCACCGGCTCGACCTTCGCAGGGCCGTTTTGCAGCGCGGGGAGGGCGGAAGGGGCGGCGTGCAGGGTGACGCCGCTCTCGGCCATCTGCTTGCTTAACGCCGGCAGGAAGGTGTCGGCGATGTTGCGGTGCACCAGCAGCGTTTCCACGGTATTGCAGGTGCTCGGCCGCTGGGTCTTGGCGTTGACGATGATCTTCAGCGCGGGGGCGATCTCGGCGGTTTCATCAACGAAAATATGGCACACGCCAATCCCGCCGGTGATCACCGGGATCGTTGACTGCTCACGGCATAGCTTGTGCAGGCCCGCGCCGCCGCGAGGGATCAGCATATCGATGTATTTATCCATCTTCAGCATTTCGCCCACCAGCGCGCGATCCGGGCTCTCGATAGCCTGTACTGCGGCGGCCGGCAGACCGCACTCCTGCAGCGCCTGCTGGATCACCTTCACCGTGGCGGCGTTGGTGCGCCAAGTCTCTTTCCCGCCGCGCAGGATCGCCGCGTTGCCGGTTTTCAGACACAGGGAGGCGACGTCGACCGTCACGTTAGGACGCGCTTCATAAATCACGCCAATCACCCCCAGCGGGACGCGGCGACGTTCAATACGCAGACCGCTGTCCAGCAGCCCGCCGTCGATCACCTGGCCGACCGGATCGGCCAGATTGCACACCTGGCGCACATCGCTGGCGATGCCGCTCAGACGCGCCGGGGTCAGCGCGAGGCGATCGAGCATCGCTTCACTCAGGCCATTGGCGCGAGCTTCGGCTAAATCTTCCGCGTTGGCGCGCAGAATATCGTCGGTCTGCGCTTCCAGATAATCGGCGATCTTTTCCAGTACCTGATTCTTTTCCCGGCTGGAGAGTAACGCCAGCTGCCAGGAGGCCGCTTTGGCGGCAATGCCCATTTGTTCCAGCATTTTCAGCTCCTTAACGGATGATCATATCATCGCGGTGGACGGCCACCGGGCCGTATTCATAGCCCAGAATGGCATCGATTTGCTGCGAGTGCTGGCCGGCGATAAGGCGCAGCGCATCGCTGTTGTAGCGGCTGACGCCGTGAGCGATGTCGCGTCCTTCGCTATTGCGGATGCGGATCACTTCGCCGCGGGAGAAGTTGCCGCTGACGATTTTGATCCCTTTTGGCAACAGCGAGCTGCCTCTTTCGAGGATCGCCTGGGTCGCGCCCGCATCGACGGTGATTTCCCCCGCCGGCGGCGCGCCGAAGATCCAGCGCTTACGGTTCTCCAGCGGAGACTCCTGGGCGTGGAAGCAGGTACCTACCGGCAGGCCTGCCATCGCATGGCCGATGACGTCCGGACGGTTGCCTGCGGCGATGATGGTATCAATCCCCGCGCGGCAGGCGACGTCCGCGGCCTGCAGCTTGGTGCCCATGCCGCCGGTGCCGAGTCCGGAGACGCTATCGCCGGCGATGGCGCGCAGCGCGTCGTCGATGCCGTAGACGTCTTTAATCAGCTCCGCCTGCGGGTTGCTGCGCGGGTCGGCGGTGAACAGGCCTGGCTGGTCGGTTAACAGCAGCAGCTTATCCGCCCCGGCGAGGATCGCGGCCAGCGCGGAGAGATTGTCGTTATCGCCCACTTTGATTTCCGCGGTGGCGACGGCGTCGTTTTCGTTAATGACCGGGACGATGCTGTTATCCAGCAGCGCGCGCAGAGTGTCGCGGGCGTTGAGGAACCGTTCTCTGTCTTCCATGTCGGCGCGGGTCAGCAGCATCTGGCCAACGTGAATGCCATAGATAGAAAACAGCTGTTCCCACAGCTGGATCAGACGGCTTTGTCCCACCGCCGCCAGCAGCTGCTTGGAGGCGATGGTGGCGGGCAGTTCCGGGTAACCAAGGTGCTCGCGCCCGGCGGCAATGGCCCCGGAGGTCACGATGACAATACGGTGTCCCATGGCGTGCAACTGTGCGCACTGGCGCACAAGCTCGACGATATGGGCGCGGTTCAGGCGACGGGACCCGCCTGTTAAAACACTGGTGCCCAGTTTTACCACCAGCGTCTGGCTTTCACTCATGATTCTCTGCCGTTCAAAAGGAATATCGATATCGAGCTGATGTTGTAGCAGGAGTCGGCCCGCTTGCCAACACCCGGGGCGGCGGGCGCGCCATTTTATTGCGCGGGATCGGGCATTCTGGAGAGGGAATGTGACAAAAATATGTCAGATACATTTAAATACCCTTTTTTATAAAAAGTTCCATCTTGTCATAAATATTTAATATCCCGGCGTTAAAAAACCTCCAGTTTTTGATGGGCGAGCGCCCGCAATTGAATAGCGCGTATAAATAAATCACCAGGACTGAATAATGAAAAAGAGTACTCTGGCATTAATGATGATGGGCTTTGTGGCTTCAACAGCGACGCAGGCAGCGGAAGTTTATAATAAGAACGCGAACAAGCTGGATGTGTACGGCAAGATCAAAGCCATGCACTATTTCAGCGACTATGACAGCAAGGATGGCGATCAGACCTACGTGCGTTTCGGTATTAAAGGCGAAACGCAGATTAACGACGACCTGACCGGCTATGGCCGTTGGGAATCTGAATTCTCCGGTAACAAAACCGAGAGCGACTCCAGTCAGAAAACCCGTCTGGCGTTCGCCGGCGTGAAGCTGAAGAACTACGGCTCCTTCGATTACGGTCGTAACCTTGGCGCCCTGTACGACGTGGAAGCCTGGACCGATATGTTCCCGGAATTCGGCGGCGATTCCTCTGCCCAGACCGATAACTTTATGACCAAGCGCGCCAGCGGCCTGGCGACCTACCGCAACACCGACTTCTTCGGTCTGGTGGATGGCCTGGATCTGACCCTGCAGTACCAGGGTAAAAACGAAGGCCGTGAAGCGAAGAAACAGAACGGCGACGGCGTCGGCACCTCGTTAAGCTATGATTTCGGCGGCAGCGACTTCGCCGTCAGCGCGGCCTACACCAGCTCCGACCGTACCAACGATCAGAACCTGCTGGCCCGCGGCCAGGGTTCGAAAGCGGAAGCCTGGGCGACCGGCCTGAAATATGACGCCAACAATATCTACCTGGCGACCATGTACTCTGAAACCCGCAAGATGACCCCGATCAGCGGCGGCTTTGCCAACAAAGCGCAGAACTTTGAAGCGGTGGCGCAGTATCAGTTCGACTTCGGTCTGCGTCCGTCCCTCGGCTATGTGCTGTCGAAAGGGAAGGATATCGAAGGGGTGGGGAGTGAAGATCTGGTTAACTACATCGACGTGGGCCTGACCTACTACTTCAACAAAAACATGAACGCCTTCGTGGATTACAAAATCAACCAGCTGAAAAGCGATAACAAACTCGGCATCAACGATGACGACATCGTCGCGCTGGGTATGACCTACCAGTTCTGATTAACCGCAGAACCCCCCGCCGCAGCCCTGGCTGCGGCTTTTTTTTAGCGGCGATTCTTCGCCAAATGCAGGGTGTCGCTGTTCATGGTGATCTGCGCGTTATACTCCTTCGGCAGACGACGCGCCTGATAGAACGCTGATTCCCAGTAAGGGTTGTCCAGCGAAGAGCGCATCACGCCCTGGCTGCTCGAGGCGTGAAGGAAATTATGATCGGTATCGTAAAAGCCAACGTGCATCCCGGCCCGGGTGCGGAAGAACACCAGATCGCCGGGACGTAAATCCCGCTTATTGACCCGCACGCCCATGTGCAGCAGCTCGCGGGTGGTGATCCGCTCCATTGGCAGGTTAAAGCGATCCTTCAGCGTGCGCCAGACGAAACCCGAGCAGTCGACGCCGCTTTGTTCAGTACCGCCCCATTCATAGGGGGTTCCCTGCCAGGTGTGCATCTGATCATGCAGGGCCGCCACCACAGGGATCAGATCGTCCGATCCGCTATCAATGGTCATATCCGCATGAGATTTTGTGTTCTTTGCCTGTTTCGGTGAGGAGGAGCATCCTGCCAACAACAAAAAAGGAATTAAAAAGAGAGCATGCGTCAGTTTTGGCTTCATATCGTTATTTTCGAAGTAGCAAGCAGACTGCTTTGTTTTATAGCCGATTAAAAACCACGGCTGAATAAGCCGAGGCCGCCTTTACGTTTATTTACGATTAAAAATAAACAACCTCGGGATGGATCAGCCATAAAGGGCAGTTGTCACTCCGCAACGGTCTGTGCCAGGATGCTGACAGGAACATTTCACGAGGCATTCCATGACGCATTACGCCATCTCTAGCGAGACTTTGCCCGGCGCCGCTTTCGACGCGGGGTGGATGATGTCTGCGCCTCATCATCGCTTCGCCACGCTCTGCCCACCGCCTCCCCCTCCAGACCGGGTAGTTTTCGGCGCTTAACGCCGTCTTTAGCAGGTGCTTACCTGCCGGTATGACGCTTGATACCTTGTGTTTGACGTTCTGGAGCATGCTATGCACGTTCGCTATTCTCTGCTCGCCTCGCAGGCGACAACGGCCCTTTTTGTGCTGCTGTGGGGCAGCGCGGCCATCTTCACCCGCTGGGGACTGGATAACGCCTCGCCGATGGCGCTGCTGGTCTTTCGTTTTCTGGTTGCCCTGGTCGCGCTGACGCCGCTGGCTATCGTCCGTCGGCGCTGGCTGCCCGCGCCGGGCACCCGCCTGCAGACAGCTGTCACCGGTCTGATGCTGATTGGCGGCTATTCGGTCTGTTACTTCGAGGCGATGGCCAACGGCGTGACGCCGGGACTTATCGCCACCATCATGGGGATCCAGCCCATCCTTACGCTTTGCGTGGTGGAGCGCCGCCTGCAGGGGCGGCGGCTGTCAGGACTGCTGCTTGCCCTGGCGGGGCTGGTGCTATTGGTGTGGCGCAGCCTGGCGGCCTCGCCGATGGCGACGGTGGGGATCCTGTTTGCGCTGGCGGCGCTGCTGCTGATGACCTTTGGCGCGCTGTGGCAAAAGCGCAGCCGTCAGGCGCCGGCGGATGTCCTGCCGCTGCAGTATGCCGTTAGTCTGGGGCTGTACCTGCTGATTGCCCCGATCAGCGGCTTCCAGTTTACCGTTAACGCCGGGTTGATTATTCCGGTACTGTTTCTCGGGCTGCTGATTTCGGTGGTCGCCCAGCTACTGCTGTACCGTCTGCTGAGCGCGGGAAATATCGTCAATGTCACCAGCCTTTTTTATCTGGTGCCAGCGATCACGGCGCTGCTGGATTATCTGCTGCTGGGCAACCGGCTGCCGGCGGCGGCGATGATCGGTATGATGGCGATCGTCGGCGGGATCGTGCTGGTGTTCCGCACCGCGAAGGTCCGCGCCGGCTGATGGCGAGCCGGGCGCTGCGGCGTCCGGTTCATTTTCCTGTCATCTTTTTTACGCATGCTCCCGGCAGCTTATTTTGACCAGTAAGGGAAGTACCATGGGCAACACGCTGACGATTTTTGATCTCGATAACACCCTGATACAGGGCGATAGCAGTACGGTCTGGAGCCAGTTTATGGTTCGCGAAGGGCTGGCGACGCAGAAGGGGTATCTTGCCCGCGAGGCGCGGCTAATGGCGGATTATGACCGGGGAGAGATGAATATCGCCGATTATGTGGCCCTGATCCAGGCGCCGCTGGCCGGAATACCGAAGTCGGACGTTGACGCGCTGGTGGCCCGCTGCGTACGCGAGGCGATCCTGCCCCGGGTCTATCCGCAGGCGTGGGAGCTCATTCGTCGTCTGCGGGCCGAGGGAGAGCAGATGCTGATTATCTCCGCCTCGGTTAGCCTGCTGGTGCAGGCGGTGGCCGCCGCGCTGGAGATCGATCAGGCGCTGGGTATTGACGTGGCGATGGTCGACGGCGGCTACAGCGGTGAAATCACCGGGATCCCCAGCTATCAGCAGGGGAAGGTGGCGCGTCTGGCGCAGTGGCGCGAGGCGCATCCGCAGTATGACGGCGAGGTGACGTTCTATACCGATTCCATTAACGATCTGCCGCTGTGCCTGCATGCGGATCGCGTGCGGCTGGTCAATCCCTGTCCGCAGCTGCAGGCGGCCGGTGCCGGATACGGCTGGCCGGTGCTGAGCTGGCGGCTGGAATAGCGGAGCGGATAAATTTTTCTACAGGCCTGTGGGTTCAGTCGTTCCAGGCCGGATAAGCCCTGTAGGCCGGGTAAGGCGCAGCCGCCACCCGGCAAAATAACGGCGCAACCGGAAATGTCCCTGCCCGCGCTGCGCTTAGCAGGGCTACAGCTTCTATGTTACTTCCGGGCCGATTGCGCTCCCGGTTAATTGTCTGCGTTATGGCAGTCATGGTGCAGGGAGCGCACAGGGGGCGGCCAGTCGCCGCCGCCCCCTGTACCCCCGGGCTCCGGCCAGCAAAATCGCCGCTGCGCGGTCCCTTCGACTTATCCCTGCAGGCTTCGGGTCGGGCCGAGGCAGCGTCCGTGCAAAACACGGCCCTCAGCCCGCATCCATGCGGGCTGACCCGGCCTTCCGGGAACGTCTCAGCGATGTTGAGGCCACCAGCACCGGCAGTTTCAGCAGCCCCTGCGCCAGCGGTGATTTGGGGCTGTAGGCCGGGTAAGGCGCAGCCGCCACCCGGTATAAACGCAGCTCCGTGCCTGATGCCATCGCCCGGCGGCGCCGTTGCTTGCCGGGCCAACAGACAGTCGGAGCCGGACAAGTAGGCCGGGTAAGGCGCAGCCGCCACCCGGCATAAAAGCAGCTCCGTGCCTGATGCCATCGCCTGGCGGCGCCGTTGCTTGCCGGGCCTGGAGACAGTCGGAGCCGGACGGGTAGGCCGGATAAGGCGAAGCCGCCATCCGGCGCAAAGGCGCGCTAGCGTCCGCTCTGATACAGCGGCACCGCGGCGCCGCCGATATAACGACGGCGCAGCCAGGCGGAAAGGGTGTCCATGATCATCACCACCGCCACCAGCAGCAGGGTGATAAACATCACCACATCCCAGTTCCACAGACGCATATTCTCGGCATAGATAAGCCCGATACCGCCGGCGCCGACGAAGCCCAGCACCGCCGCGGAGCGGGTGTTGGATTCAATCTGATACAGGCTCAGCGCGAGGAAGGTCGGGAACGACTGGGTAAAAATGCCAAAGCGATGCTTTTGCAGGCCGTTCGCGCCCACGGCGGTCAGCCCGCGCCCGGGAGATCGGTCCACGGCTTCGTGACCTTCCGCGTACAGCCGTCCCAGCAGGCCGGTGTCCTGCATGATGATCGCCAGCACCCCTGCCAGCGGCCCGAGGCCGACCGCACGCACGAAAATCAGCCCCCAGATAGCCATGTCGATCCCGCGCAGCACATCAAACAGGCGGCGCATCAGCAGGGCGAGGGTCCCCAGCACCACGCCGCGCATGATGTTACGGGCGGCGAAGAAGGAGAGCAGCAGCGCCAGCACCGTGGCGGTCAGCGTCCCGGCGAAGACGATGGCCAGGGTGACGCCGATTTGCGTAAAGTAATAGCCGAACGGCCAGTTCCAGAAGTCGTGCCAGACGAACATCCGCGCCAGGTAGCGGCCAATCTGCTGCAGGCCGGTGGTCAGCTGCTCGCCGCTGATACCAAACTGCAGAAAAAACCAGACGTAATAGAGCACGCAGGCTAGCGCCACCAGCCCGACGTAGCGCAGGTAGCGCCCCTGGACCTGATAGAGCTGCTTATGCTGCCGCCGGCTGGCGGCGAGATCCGGTTGCATGTGCCAGACGCTCATTTCTTACCCTCCAGTACCCACAGGCGCAGACGACCGGACAGCATGTCCAGCGCCGACACCACCAGAATGATCAGCAGCAGGGTGATGCTCACCTGATCGTAGCGGTCAAGCTTGATGTTGGTCATCAGCTCCTGGCCGATGCCGCCCGCGCCCACCAGCCCGAGAATGGTCGACGAGCGGAAGTTGATTTCAAGCCGCATAAAACCGTAGGAGAGAAACAGCGGTTTCACCTGCGGCCACAGGGCGAAGCGAATTTTCTGCAGCGGGGACGCGCCGCAGGCCGCCAGGCCGCGTACCGGTTTGTTTTGCGCGCTTTCCACCGCCTCGTAGAACAGTTTGGTCAGGCTGCCGACGGTATGCAGCATCAGCGCCAGAAAGCCCGGGATCGCGCCGATGCCGAACGCCATCACAAAGATCACCGCCCACGCCAGCTCGGGCATGGTGCGTAAAAACGCCACCAGCACGCGAATGGCAAAGCGCACCGGCGCCGGGGACCAGGCGTTATTGGCGGCAAGAAACGCGAAAACCGTGGCGATGGCGACTGCCACCAGGGTCGAGGCCAGCGCCAGCTGCAGGGTTTCCCAGATCAGCGGCAGCTGGATCGGCAGGCGATAGCCCCACCAGGCCAGCGACCCTTTGGTCTGCACATCGGCGAACAGGTTGCCGGCGCTCAGGGGCGGGATGGTCTCTGCCATATAGTCAAAGAAATGGGGCAGCGAGTGCCAGATAGTCAGCAGATTAAATTCCGCGGCGCTGCCGGCGGCAAAATAGAGCGCCAGCAGCAGCGACCAGCAGACGGCATCGCGCTTTTGCCGCGAGCGTACCTGCTGGTAATAGCGTTCAAATTCGGTGTGGGTTGTCTTCATGCGTCGGGGATCTTCAACGTAGCGCCGCCGCTTACCCTGGGGCAAGCAGGCGGCGTTGAGGCAGGATTAACGCGCGCTCACCAGCTCGCGTTTCATATCAATAATCTGCTGGAAGTCAGCCACGCTGCCCGGGCCGATGTGCTGAGTACCGCCCATCGCTTTGATAAAGCAGGCGTGATCCTCGGTGTCCAGCTTTTTCACTGCCGCCACGACCTTCGCCTTAAAGTCCGCCGGCAGCGCATTGCTCACCAGGATCGGGCCGTTCGGGATCAGCGGCGATTGCCAGATAATGCGGATCTGCTTCATCAGATCCGGATGATCCATGCGAATCAGGCGGTTGAACGCGCCGGTAGTGTAGCCGGTGTTGTAATCGCCAACCATCGAGGCCCACGTGACCGCGCCCGCGAACTGGCCATTCAGCACGCCGAGGATGTCCTGCTCATGGCCGCCGGAGAAGGTGACGCTGGAGAAGGTGTTGTTGTATTTGTTGTCGGCGTTACCGCCAAATTTTTCTTTAAACGCATGGTTAGGGATCAGATACCCGGAAGTGGAATCCGGATCGGCGAAGCCGAAGGCTTTGCCTTTTAAATCGTCCAGCGTTTTGTACGGGGAGTCGGCTTTGACGATCACCACCGAGTGATAGCCGCGAGACTGATCTTTGTCGTCCACGGCGATGCCGACGATATCCACCGCTTTCGGATTATTGAGATAAACCGAGGCGTAGGAGGAGGGGGACATGCTCAGCACCACGTCGACTTTGCCCCCCAGCAGGCCCTGGATCACCCCGGAATAGTCGGAAGAGTTGCGCAGTTTGGTATCCACGTTCAGCTCTTTATCGAGGAAGGCTTTCACGCACTGGTTATCGCCGATTTGCTGGGTGGCGTTCTGGCCGCCGAGAATGCCCAGATTGAGCTCTTTCGGCTGCGCCGCCGCTGCCTGCCATGCCATCATCATGCCCGCGACCATTGCGGATAAACGAACTGCGCCAGTCATATATTTTTTCATTATGTTGCCCGTGTGAGTGAAATTAATGCAATTGGCTAACTTCATCGCCGTACAGCCGCTGCAGCACATCCTGCGTCAGCCGGGAGGGGTGATCGTCAAAAATAAGCTGGCCGCTGGCGACGCCGATAACCCGGGTGCAGTAGGCCCTGACCAGCTCCACCGAATGCAGGTTTACCATCACGCTGATACCCTGCTCGCTAATCTCGCGCAGCACATCCATGATGCGCTGAGTGTTTTTCGGATCCAGCGAGGCGACAGGCTCGTCGGCCAGCAGGATCCCGGGGTTTTGCATCAGCGCCCGGCAGATCGCCACCCGCTGCATCTGCCCGCCGGAGAGGTTCTCCGCCCGCTGCAGCGCGTGCGGCAGCATGTTCATCCACTCAAGCAGCGCAATGGCGCGCGCCCGGTCGGCTGCGGGAAAGATTTTAAACAGCGATTTCAGGGTTGAAGTCTGGCTGAGGCGGCCCAGCAGGACGTTGGTGAGCACGTCGAGGCGCGGCACCAGGCAGAAGTCCTGAAAAATCATTCCGCAGTGGCTACGCCAGGCATTGAGCGCGCGGCCTTTCAGCTGTGAGACATCGTGCGGGGTACCGACTTCCGGGTAGCTAAGAATTTCTCCGCCGCTGGCGCTGTGGGTGCCGTTGAGGACATGCAGGAGCGTCGATTTACCGGCGCCGGAGCGGCCAATGACCCCGACCATTTCCCCGGCGTGCAGATCAAAGCTGATGCCGTCCAGCACCTTGTGCTGGGCTTGATAAGCTTTACTCAGATTACGCACGCTTAAGACCTTCCGCTGCCGGCCGGCAGCGGGATCGGTGAACGGCTGGAAATCAGTTTCGGCCACCGCGGCAAGAGAGCTGTTCATAAGAGTGTCCAGGTTCGTCATTAACTGGCCACTATTAATAGGTCTTTATATGAAATTTCGATGACGGTATTGCGAACAAAGCGTGAACTGGCGTGAAAGAGCGACGGCCAGCGGCTCAACGCGTGCGGCATGCCGGCGGCTGGCGAAGCGCCGAAAAGCCGCTATGCTTTGGAGGACGCGGGGACAGACCGGTTCGTAGGCGTAGGCAGCCTTCGGCAATCTTCGCTTAATCTTGATGAAGAAGACTGTTTAATCGAATAGATAATGCGTCTGCCTTTGTTTAGCATTCAACATCCCGCATGTATTAACATATACATAACTATTTTGTGCGGCAGGTTAATCTATTCATTAGTCTTATGTGTTGGTGATTCATCCTGGTTTTTGTTTATTTGTAGATTTATATCCTTTCTTTTGTGCTAAATCCGGTTTATTTGATAAGCCATTCAAGAGTTCTATTAAGAATATTCCTAACATAATAGGGCGAAGATCCTGGATAATATAAAGCGCAGATAAGAATTGACGGTTATATTACCAATAACCTTATGAAAATAAATGTCTTTTTCTGGCGCTCAAAAATTTGATATTTTCAGTTTTTGTAAATATTGACCTGAGCGCGAAATTCATTGCCTTTCCGCATGTTGACACTCCATAGGAAAAAACTTAAATTCAACGCCAAGCAGAAAATAATTATAGTTTAATCCCCCGCTTATCCAATATTGATAAGTAATGCGTGTCTTATTTAATGGCGATTTATTAAAGGAAACGAATACGCCAGTAAACTTTATAGGCCTGGCAAGCAGTGACGTTGTAAAAATGATTACTTCAAGGACTATGAGGTTAAAAACTATATGGAATATAAAAGCTGTTCCGATAAGTATATTTGGTCTGCCGATGACTCCTATTTCTATAAAGGACTGTCCGAACTGATTGTAGACATCGACGAATTAATTTATCTCTCACTGGAGAAAATCAGAAAAGATTTTGTGTTTATCAATCTCAATACGGCTTCATTAAATGAATTTATCAGGCGCGACAGCGAATGGCTATCCGCGGTAAAGGGGAAACAGGTCGTATTGATTGCGGCCAGGAAATCAGAGGCCTTAGCGAACTACTGGTATTACAATAGCGATATTCGCGGGGTGGTATATGTTGGTCTGAGTCGCGATATTCGAAAAGAGTTGGCCTATGTAATTAATGGCAGGTTTCTCCGCAAAGATATTAAGAAAGATAAAATTACAGATCGGGAAATGAAAATTATCCGCATGACCGCCCAGGGCATGCAGCCGAAATCGATCGCCAGAATTGAAAATTGTAGCGTGAAGACAGTGTATACCCATCGGCGTAATGCTGAGGCCAAACTGTATTCCAAAATATATAAGTTAGTTCAGTAACACCCAAGCAATTCTGTTTTTTAAATGGTTCACCGGGACATCATGTCCTTAATTCAACTCAGGATGAAAAAGCGATGAAAAAAAAGGTTCTGGCAATAGCTCTGGTAACGGCGTTTACCGGTATGGGCGTGGCGCAGGCTGCTGACGTAACGGCTCAGGCTGTAGCGACCTGGTCTGCGACCGCTAAAAAAGACACCACCAGCAAGCTGGTTGTGACCCCGCTCGGCAGCCTGGCGTTCCAGTACGCCGAAGGCATTAAAGGCTTTAACTCGCAGAAAGGTCTGTTTGACGTGGCGATTGAGGGGGACGCAACGGCGACCGCCTTTAAGCTGACCTCGCGTCTTATCACCAACACCTTAACCCAGCTGGATACCTCCGGCTCCACGCTGAGCGTGGGCGTGGATTATAACGGCGCCGCGGTGGAAAAAACTGGCGATACCGTGATGATCGATACCGCCAACAATATTATGGGCGGCAACCTCAGCGCGCTGGCTAATGGCTACAACGCCAGCGGCCGTACCACAGCGCAGGATGGTTTCACTTTCTCCATCATCAGCGGCACCACCAACGGCACCACCGCCGTGACCGATTACAGCACTCTGCCGGAAGGGATCTGGAGCGGCGACGTCAGCGTACAGTTCGACGCCACCTGGACCAGCTGATCCTTCTGATGCACCAGCAGGGGGATCCCCCCCTGCTTTTTTCACGGACGGAATTGTTATGAAAAAGCATCTTCTGGCCCTCGGGCTGCTGCTTGCCGGGGTGTCGCCGGCGCAGGCGCTGGATGTCGGCGATATTTCATCCTTTATGAACAGCGGCAGCAGCACGCTGAGCAAAACGATCAAGAACAGTACCGACAGCGGTCGACTGATCAATATCCATCTCGAACGGCTCTCTTCCCCGCTGGACGGCGGGCAGGTTATCCCGATGGACAAACCGGATGAGGTATTGCTCACTCCCGCCAGCCTGCTGCTACCCGCCCAGGCCAGCGATGTGATCCGCTTCTTCTACAAAGGCCCGGCGGATGACAAAGAGCGCTACTACCGCATTGTCTGGTTCGATCAGGCGCTCAGCGATGCCCAACGCGATAACGCCAACCGCAGCGCGGTGGCCACTGCTTCCGCCCGCATCGGCACCATCCTGGTGGTGGCGCCCCGGCAGGTGAACTATCGCTTTCAGTACGCCAACGGCTCTCTGACCAACACCGGGAATGCGACGCTGCGGATCCTCGCTTACGGCCCCTGCCTGAAGGCCGCCGATGGTAAGGAATGTAAAGAGAATTACTACCTGATGCCGGGTAAATCGCGCCGTTTTACGCGCGTGGACACGGCGGATAAAAAAGGACGGGTGGCGCTTTGGCAGGGTGAGCAGTTTGTTCCCGTGAAATAGACAGCTGTGCAGATGGATAACGACGATGCCTCAACGATGGATTACCCCAGGACTGAAAACGCGGCTTGCCTTCGGCATGATCTTTTTGTTCGTTCAGCCCGACGTCAGCGCTGCTGCCGCAGGCGCGCAGCAGATTGGCGGGGTGATTATTCCGCAGGCCTTCAGCCAGGCGCTGCAGGACGGCATGAGCATCCCGCTCTATATTCATCTCGCCGGCAGCCAGAGCACCCGGGACGATCAGCGGATCGGCAGCGCCTTTATCTGGCTGGACGGCGGCCAGCTTCGCGTCCGGCAGATCCAGCTGGAGGAGAGCGAAGGTAACGCCAGCGTCAGCGAACAGACCCGCCAGCAGCTGATCGGCCTGGCCAACGCCCCGTTCAGCGAGGCGCTCACCATTCCCCTGACCGACAGCGCACAGCTGGATCTCAGCCTGCGCCAGCTGCTGCTGCAGCTGGTGGTCAAGCGCGAGGCGCTGGGCACCGTCCTGCGCTCGCGCAGCGAAGATATCGGTCAGTCCAGCGTGAACACCCTCAGCAGCAACCTGAGCTATAACCTCGGCGTCTATAACAACCAGATGCGTAACGGCGGGAGCAACACCTCCAGCTACCTGTCGCTGAACAACGTCACGGCGCTGCGGGAGCATCACGTGCTGCTCGACGGCTCGCTGTACGGCATCGGCAGCGGTCAGCAGGACAGTGAATTATATAAGGCCATGTATGAGCGCGATTTCGCCGGCCACCGCTTTGCCGGCGGGATGCTTGACACCTGGAACCTGCAGTCCCTGGGACCGATGACCGCTATTTCGGCCGGTAAGATTTACGGCCTTTCCTGGGGGAACCAGGCCAGCTCTACCGTCTTCGACAACAGCCAGTCCGCCACGCCGGTGATCGCCTTTCTGCCGGCGGCGGGCGAGGTGCATCTCACCCGTGACGGTCGGTTGCTGAGCGTCCAGAACTTCGCTATGGGCAACCATGAAGTGGATACCCGCGGCCTGCCGTACGGTATTTACGACGTGGAAGTGGAGGTGATCGTCAATGGTCGGGTGGTCAGCAAACGCACCCAGCGGGTCAATAAGCTGTTCAGCCGGGGACGCGGCGCCGGCGCGCCGCTGGCGTGGCAGGTATGGGGCGGCAGTTTTCATATGGATCGCTGGTCAGAGAGCGGGAAAAAGACCCGGCCGGCGAAAGAGAGCTGGCTGGCAGGCCTTTCGGCCTCCGGGTCGCTCAGCACCCTGAGCTGGGCGGCTACGGGCTATGGCTACGACAACCAGGCGGTGGGGGAAACCCGCCTGACGCTACCGCTGGGCGAGTCGATCAACGTTAACCTGCAAAACATGCTGGCCAGCGACAGCTCGTGGAGCAGCGTCGGCAGCATCAGCGCCACGTTGCCCGGGGGATTCAGTTCAGTGTGGGTTAACCAGGAGAGAACCCGCATTGGCGATCAATTGCGGCGCAGCGATGCCGACAACCGGGCGATCGGCGGCACCCTCAACCTGAACGCGCTGTGGTCGAAGCTGGGGACGTTCAGCGTCAGCTACAACGATGACCGTCGCTACAACAGCCATTACTACACCGCGGATTACTATCAGACGGTCTACAGCGGCGCCTTTGGCTCGCTCGGCCTGCGGGCGGGGATCCAGCGCTATAACAATGGCGACAGCAGCGCCAACACCGGGAAATACATCGCTCTCGATCTGTCGCTGCCGCTGGGCAACTGGTTCAGCGCCGGGATGACCCATCAGAACGGCTACACCATGGCTAACCTCTCAGCGCGCAAGCAGTTTGATGAAGGCACTATTCGCACCATCGGCGCCAATCTGTCGCGGGCCATCTCCGGCGATACCGGGGATGACAAAACCCTCAGCGGCGGCGCGTATGCCCAGTTCGACGCCCGCTACGCCAGCGGCACGCTGAACGTCAACAGCGCGGCGGACGGCTACGTCAACACCAACCTCACCGCCAGCGGCAGCGTCGGCTGGCAGGGTAAAAATATCGCCGCCAGCGGACGAACCGACGGCAACGCCGGGGTGATCTTCAACACCGGGCTGGAGGACGATGGTCAGATTAGCGCCAGGGTTAACGGGCGGATCTTCCCGCTCAGCGGCAAGCGTAACTACCTGCCGCTCTCTCCCTATGGTCGCTATGAGGTGGAGCTGCAGAACAGCAAAAACTCGCTCGACAGCTACGACATCGTCAGCGGGCGCAAGAGTCATCTGACCCTTTATCCGGGCAACGTCGCGGTGATTGAGCCAGAGGTGAAGCAGATGGTCACGGTCTCCGGCCGTATTCGTGCAGAAGACGGCACGCTGCTGGCGAATGCGCGGATTAACAACCATATCGGCCGTACCCGCACCGATGAAAACGGCGAGTTTGTCATGGACGTGGATAAGAAATACCCCACTATCGATTTCAGCTACGGCGGCAATAAAACCTGCGAAGTGGCGCTGGAGCTCAGCCAGGCGCGCGGCGCCGTCTGGGTGGGGGATGTGGTCTGCAGCGGCCTCTCGTCGTGGGCGGCGGTGCAGCAGTCAGGAGAAGAGAATGAAAGTTAATGCACTGATGGCGCTGGCGATCCTCGCGCTGCTCTGGCCGGCAGCCGCGCTCAGGGCGGCGGTGACCAAGACCACCTGGTCGGATGCGCCGGCGCGCGAGTTTGTGTTTGTGGAAAACAACTCCGACGACAACTTTTTCGTCACCCCCGGCGGGGCGCTGGATCCGCGTATGACCGGCGCTAACCGCTGGACCGGCTTAAAATACACCGGCTCAGGGACCATCTATCAGCAGAGTCTCGGCTATATCGATAACGGCTACAACACCGGGCTCAATGCCAACTGGAAGTTTGATATGTGGCTGGAAAACTCACCGGTTTCACACCCCTTAACCGGCCTGCGCTGCATCAACTGGTACGCCGGGTGCGATATGGCTACCAGCCTGATCCTGCCGCAGACCACCGACGCCAGCGGGTTTTACGGCGCGACGGTGACCAGCGGCGGCGCGAAGTGGATGCACGGCATGATGTCGGACGCCTTCTATCAATATCTGCAGCAGATGCCGGTCGGCGGCAGCTTTACGATGACCATCAATGCCTGTCAGACCTCGGTGAACTACGATGCCAGCAGCGGCGCGCGCTGTAAGGATCAGGCCTCCGGAAACTGGTATGTGCGCAACGTCACCCACACCAAAGCCGCGAACCTGCGGTTGATTAATACCCACTCGCTGGCGGAGGTGTTTATCAACAGCGACGGCGTGCCGACCCTCGGGGAAGGGAACGCCGACTGCCGGACGCAGACCATCGGCAGCCGCTCAGGATTAAGCTGTAAGATGGTCAACTATACCTTGCAGAACAACGGCTTAAGCAACACCTCGATCCATATTTTCCCGGCGATCGCCAACTCGTCGCTGGCCTCGGCCGTCGGGGCGTACGATATGCAGTTCAGCCTCAACGGCAGCTCATGGAAGCCGGTGAGCAATACCGCCTATTACTACACCTTCAACGAGATGAAGAGCTCAGACTCGATCTATGTTTTCTTCTCCAGCAACTTCTTTAAACAGATGGTGAATCTCGGGATCAGCGATATCAACACCAAGGATCTGTTCAACTTTCGCTTTCAGAACACCACCTCGCCGGAGTCAGGCTGGTATGAGTTTTCCACCTCCAACACGCTGATTATCAAGCCCCGTGATTTCAGCATCAGCATTATCTCCGACGAATATACCTCGGCGCCGTCGCGCGAGGGGTATGTCGGCAGCGGCGAACCGGCGCTCGATTTCGGCTACATCGTCACCACCAGCGGTAAAACGGCCGCCGATGAAGTGCTGATCAAGGTGACCGGACCGGCGCAGGTGATTGGCGGGCGTTCCTACTGTCTCTTCAGCTCCGATGACGGTACGGCGAAAGTGCCATTCCCGGCGACGCTCTCTTTTATCACCCGCAGCGGCACGACGCAGACCTACGATGCCGGGTGCGATGACAGCTGGCGGGATATGACCGATGCGCTGTGGCTGACCACGCCGTGGACCGATATCTCCGGCGAAGTGGGGCAGATGGATAAGACCACGGTGAAATTTTCGATTCCGATGGATAATGCCATTTCGCTGCGGACGGTAGACGATAACGGCTGGTTTGGCGAAGTCAGCGCTTCAGGAGAGATTCATGTCCAGGCGACGTGGCGCAACATTAACTAAGGCCCTGCTGACGGTGGGCTGCCTGCTGGCAGCGCCGCTGGCGCAGGCGATCTCGGTCGGCAACCTGACCTTTTCCCTGCCGGCTGAAGCGGATTTCGCCAGCAAACGGGTGGTCAACAACAATAAAAGCGCGCGGCTGTACCGCATCGCCGTCAGCGCCATCGATCGCCCGGGCGGCAGCGAAGTCCGCTCCCGGCCGGTGGATGGCGAACTGCTGTTCGCCCCCCGCCAGCTGGTGCTGCAGGCAGGTGAGAGCGAGTATTTTAAATTTTACTATCATGGGCCGCGGGATAACCGCGAGCGCTACTATCGGGTCTCGTTTCGCGAAATCCCCACCCGCAACCTGACGAGGCGCAGCCCGACCGGCGGCGAGGTCAGCATGGAGCCGGTGGTGGTGATGGATACCATTCTGGTGGTGCGCCCGCGCGAGGTACAGTTTAAATGGTCTTTCGATAAGGTGGCCGGGACGGTGAGCAACACCGGCAATACCTGGTTTAAGCTGCTGATTAAGCCCGGATGCGATTCGACCGAAGAGGAGGGGGACGCCTGGTATCTGCGCCCCGGGGACGTGGTTCGCCAGCCGGCGCTGCGCCAGCCGGGGAACCACTATCTGGTCTATAACGACAAATTTATTAAGATCAGCGATACCTGTCCGCTGAAGCCCCGTCCCGCGGAGTGAGCCTTATCTGGTGGTCGCGCGGCGGGTAAAGCGCCGGCTGGCCAGCAGGCTCAGACCGCAGCACAGCAGGTAGTACACCGCGCCGGTGAAGACGAAGATCGCCAGGGGATAGATCTGCACCCGGTTGTTGACCTGGCCGGCCACGGTGGTCAGCTCCGGGACGTTGACGATGAACGCCAGCGACGTGTCTTTCAGCAGGCCGATAAAGATCCCCACCAGCGACGGCTGAACGTTGCGCAGCGCCTGCGGGAGCAGCACCAGGCGCAGCGTTTGCCCGGGAGCGAACCCCTGGGTCAGCGCCGCCTCATACTGTCCTTTCGGCAGCGACTGCAGCCCGGCCAGCACCGAGTGCATCACCGAGGCGGCGGTAAACCACGCCAGCGCCAGGGTCACGGTCACCGCGCCGGGCAGATCGCCGCCGGTCAGCATCGGCAGCAGATACCACAGCCAGAAGATGACAAATATCAGCGGGATGCCGCGGATAATTTCCGCCCACAGAAACAGCAGACGCCGCACCAGCCCGCCGTAGCGCCAGGCCAGGCCCGCCAGCGCAATGCCTCCCGGCAGCGCCAGCAGGGTGGCGCCGATGGCCATCAGCAGGGTCAGCGCCACGCCGCCGGGCTGGCCCTCCGCCAGTCGGCCCCACAGCAGGTAATCGAGGTTATCGGCGATCACCGCCAGATTAGCGTTCATGTCGGGCGCTCCGTTGCAGTTTTCTTCCCGGGCCGAGACGCGTGAGCGCCACGCCCATCGCCGCCCCCAGCGCCAGGTACAGCGCGGTGCCGACGGCAAACGCCTCCAGGGCGTGCGCGTTATAGCTCTCAATCTGCCGCACCTGATAGGTCAGTTCCGCAAAGCCGATGCCGCTGGCCAGCGATGAGAGTTTCATCAGGTTAAGATACTGGCCGACAATCGGCTGCCAGGCGTTGGCCAGCCCCTGCGGCAGGAGGATAAAGCGCAGCTCCTGCCACGGCGTAAAGCCCTGCGACAGCGCGGCTTCCCGCTGCCCGTGGCTGACGGCGCGCAGTCCGGAGGCGATCTCTTCCACCAGAAAGGCGGAGGTAAAGACCCCCAGCCCCCACATTGAGCAGAGGAACTCCGGCGTCAGCCACCAGACGTTGCCCGGCAAAATGGACCAGGCGTGTTCGTCGTTCACCACCTCCTTCACCGCCAGCGGCAGCAGGTTCCAGGCGGCAAAGTACCAGAACAGCAGCTGGACCAGCAGCGGAGTGTTGCGAAACAACGAGACCCACGCGGCCACCAGTCCGCGCCCCGCGCGTCCGCCGCCGAGGCGCAGGGCCAGCAGCAGGACCGCCAGCAGGGTGGCGAGCAGGATCCCGGCGACGCTGACCCAGACGGTGGTGAGAAAGCCAGAGATAATCCATTGCAACGGCTGCCCGCTCAGGACGCCGTGCCAGTCAAGCATCGGCGTCACTCGAGGCTCTCCTGGTGCAGCGGATCCAGCACCTTCTGCAGAAAACGCCGTGCGCGGGCATGCTGCGGATGGGCGAAAAACTCAGCCGGCGGGGCGACTTCGAGGATGTCGCCGCCGTCGATAAACACCACCCGGTCGGCAATTTCGCGGGCAAACTGCATCTCGTGGGTCACCACCAGCATGGTGATCCCGCTGTGGGCGAGGGTTTTCATCACCTGCAGCACTTCGCCGATCATCTCCGGGTCGAGCGCCGAGGTGGGCTCATCGAACAGGATAATCTGCGGCGAGGAGGCCAGGGCGCGGGCGATGGCCACCCGCTGCTGCTGGCCGCCGGAGAGCTGCGCCGGCATCTGCTGCGCTTTTTCTTCCAGTCCGACCTGACGCAGCAGCGCCAGCGCCCGCGCCTGAGCCGCGCTTTTTTCCCAGCCATGAACGCGCTCCAGCGCCAGAGTGATGTTCTCCTGCGCCGTCAGGTGGGCATAAAGGTTGAACTGCTGGAAGACAAAGCCGACGCGGCTGCGCAGCTGGCGCAAGGCGCTGCCGCTCAGCCGGCTGGTGGGTTTGCCGTCGATCAGGATCTCGCCGCCGCTTAAGGATTCGAGCTGGTTGATCAAGCGGATCAGCGTCGATTTTCCAGAACCGGAAGGGCCGAGGATCGCCACCACTTCGCCGGGCTCGACCTGCAGGTTGATCGCGTTAAGTACCTGATGATCGCCGTAGCGCTTGGCCACATCACGGAACGTAATGCTGGCGCGCTGCAGACGTGAAAAATCCGCGGCCGGAGCCGCGGAGTGGGAGAGTAAACCCGAGAACATATTATTTCGCTTCTATGGTAAAGGCGCGCGGCTGCGGCGTTTTAGTGGCAGGGCCAAACCAGACATCATAGATTTTCGCGGCTTCGCCGGTTTTCTCCAGCTTCACCAGCTCATCGTTGACGGCCTTCAGCAGGGCCGGTTCGCCTTTCTTCACGCCCACGCCAATCTCTTCTTTGCTGAGCAGGTCGGGCAGAATTTTAAACTTGGCTTTATCCGGCGCTTCCGCCAGCAGACCGGCGAGGATGGTGCTGTCCTGAGTGATGGCCTGGACGTTGCCGTTGCGCAGGGCGGTCAGGGCCAGCGGAATATCGTCATAGGAGAGGACGCGAGCCTGCGGGAAACGCTGGTGCAGGGCCTGTTCGCCGGTGGTGCCTTTCACCGCGCCGATGCGCGCTTTGCTGTACTCATCGAGCTTATCCGGAGAGCCGGCCGGCACGAGGAACTGCTGGCCGGTGACGAAATACGGCGTTGAGAAATCAATAACCTGGGCCCGCTCCGGGGTGATGGTAATGTCGGCGACGATCAGGTCGGCTTTGCCGGACTGCAGCAGCGGAATACGGTTGGCCGGGTTGGTGGCCACCAGCTCGAGTTTGACGCCGAGCGCTTTCGCCAGCGCCTGGGCAAAGTCGACGTCGTAGCCGACGATATGGTGGGTTTTGGCGTCCACGGAGCCGAACGGCGGGTTGGCGTCGAAGGTGGCGACTTTTACGACGCCGGCGGCTTTGATGTCAGCCAGCTGGTCCGCCTGTGCCTGCGAGGCGAGCAGCAGCATACCCAGCGCCAGTGCGATTTTTGTGGTTTTATTGCGCATAGTTTTTTCCCCTGAATCCCTGTTTTGTTTTGTGGACATCACGCTCCCACAAATTGCCCGTCGGCGGCAAAGAAGAAAAAATTCTTATCTATAACCAAAAAGAACTTAACAAACCTATGGGTATTCTTTATGCGTCGCTGGCGTTTTACCAGGACGACAACGACTGCCGGGCGGTCCCCTCTCCCTCAGGGAGAGGGCCAGGGAGAGGGTGATAGGTCCGGGGGTAATATGCGCCAGCCAGGATTGCAAATTCGGAATTAATATTTCCCGCGCCCGGCCAACTGTGGTTGAAATAGACCCAGGCGATTCGCTTCCCGACAGAGGAGAAAACGAAAGTGGCATTGTGGCAACGGTTAACGGGCTGGCTGGCTTTTTTGTCCAACGGTGAAGCCGGACAGCAGGATACCCAGCGCGTCATGGAGGCGATCCTGCCGGTAGCCAGCCTCTACGGCGTGGACATTGGCAACGTGGAAACCCGGTGGTTCCGTCATGATAAGACATACTGAGCGACGCAGGACGCGAGAAGCCTACTGGAACGAGGTGTGCTTTGTGTAGCAAGAGACTGCCTGAGGTTGCGGCATCGCGGGAGGCGCCGCCGCAGCCCAGGCAGTTTTGACCATGCCTATCCCCCCAGATACATCCGCTTAATTTCCGGATTAGTCAGCATCTCCCGCGCCGCGCCTGACAAGGTGATCCGGCCATTCTCCAGGACATACGCCCGATCGGCGATCGCCAGCGCGGCCGTCGCATTCTGCTCCACCAGCAGCACCGTCATATTCTCTTCGCGCAGTTGCTTAATGATGCCGAACAGCTCGCCGACAATTTTCGGCGCCAGCCCGAGGCTCGGTTCATCCAGCATCAATAACACCGGCTCGCTCATCAGCGCCCGGGCGATGGCCAGCATCTGCTGCTCGCCGCCGCTCATGGTGCCCGCCATCTGATGGCGCCGCTCCTTGAGCCGCGGAAAGAGGGCGTACATGCGATCGCGCAGGCGGGCGTAGCCGGCGAGATTATTGTAAGCGCCCATGCGCAGGTTTTCTTCGATGGTCAGGTTGGTAAAGACGCGCCGTCCCTCCGGCACCAGCGCCAGCCCGCGACGCACGATCTGGTGGGTCTGGCTGCGTGAGATATCGTCGTTGAGGAAGCTGACGCGCCCACTGGAGCGCACCAGGTTGACGATCCCGTTCAGGGTGGAGGTTTTACCGGCGCCATTGCTGCCGATCAGGGTGACGATTTCCCGGTCATAGACATCGATATCGACGCCCTTCAGACCCTGGATCACGCCGTAAAAGACCTTCAGTTCCCGGGCGTTAAGCATAATTGGCTTCTCCCAGATAAGCGGAAATGACGTCCGGATGCTGGATCGCCTCGGCCATCAGGCCGCTGAACAGCGGCTTACCGTACTCCAGAACCATCACCCGCTCGCACAGGCGGTTGACGAAGGGCATATCGTGCTCGATTAACAGGACGCTTAGCTGATAGTCATGGCGCATGCGGAAGATCAGCTCCGCCAGATCCTCGGTCTCCTTCGGGTTCATCCCGGCGGCCGGCTCATCGAGCAGGAGCAGCTTCGGCGCGGTGGCCAGCGCGCGGGCGATCTCCACTTTGCGCTGGTTGCCATAGCTTAGGTTTGTGGCCTGCATATGGGCGAAGTGGGCGATGCCGATATCCTCCAGGATGGCCATCGCTTTGGCTTTCGCCGCCCGCTCGGCCGGAAAGTAGCGACCAATATGCAGGGCCGCCTCCAGCAGCGAGTAGCGGCTGGCGCGGTCGAGCCCGACCATCACGTTCTCCAGCACCGTCATGGAGTTAAACAGGCGGATATTCTGGAAGGTGCGGGCGATCCCGGCGTTCACCACCTGGTTGGGCTTCAGCCCCTTCAGCGACGTGCCCGCCAGGGTGACGCTGCCGCTGGTGGGTTTATAGTTGGCGGTAATGACGTTAAACAGGGTTGTTTTGCCCGCGCCGTTAGGGCCGATAAGGCCAAAGATCTCCGCCTCGTCAACATGGAAGCTGACGTTGTCGATGGCCCGCAGGCCGCCGAACTGCATGGTGACGTCCTGCACCTGCAGGATAACGTTATTTTCCGCCATAGCCGCCGCTCCTTCTTCCGGTCTGCCAAATCTCTTTTTTCCCCAACAGCCCCTCGCGGGCGAAGAGCATGATAATCAGCAACAGCAGGGAGAAGACCACCATTCGCAGGCCCGGGTACGCGCCGAGATCGTGACCGAAGAACTGCAGCGGCTGATCGAGGAAGCGCAGCCACTCGCCGCTGCCGACCACCAGCACGGTGCCGAGCAGGGCGCCGGTGGTGCTGCCGAGCCCGCCGAGGACGATAATAATCAGCAGCTGGAAGGTGAGCATAAAGTCGAACAGCCCTGGGGAAATGGTGGTCAGCAGGGAAGCCAGCAGACCGCCGCCGATCCCTTCGAAGAAGGCGCTGGTGGCGAAGGCGCAGGTTTTAATGCGGAAGGTGTTGACCCCCATGGCGATCGCCGCATCTTCATCGTCGCGAATAGCTTTCATCATCCGGCCATACTTCGACCACACCAGCTGGAGGATCATGCCGGTGGCCAGCAGGGCGAACAGCCCGCACCAGAACAGGAGATGCGGCTGCTGCGGAATATCGTTCAGCCCGATGGCGCCGTTGGTGATTTGCGGGTTGTTAATGGCGAGGATCTTGATGATAAACCCAAAGCCGAGGGTGACAATGGCCAGGTAGTCGCCACGTACCCGGAAGACCGGCACGGCGAGGCACACCGCCAGCGCCGCCGCGCACAGGCCGCTTATCAGCAGGGCAGGGAGGAAGCCCGCGTGCAGGCTGAGGATCCACGGGCTGGGGGCGGCCATTTCAAACATGTCTACCTTGCTGTCGCTGGAGAGGATCAGCAGGGCGGTGACGTAGGCGCCCACCGCCACGAAGCCGTTCGGCTCCAGCGACAGCTGGCCGGTCACGCCGTTGATCAGGTTGTAGCTGACCGCGAGGATCATAAAGATAAAAATGGTGCTGATGACACGAACAATGTAGTCATTGAAAACCACGTTGATTCCGGCCAGCAGCGCGATACAGATGACAATAATTACCAGGTTGCGCAGCTGCGCCCCGGCGGTCGTCGTCGCGTTGAGCATCAGAAACGGCTCCTTTCCAGACGTTCGTCGCCCATAATGCCGACCGGGCGGAACAAGAGGACCAGAATCAAGAACAGGAAGGCGAAAGCGTCTTTATAGCCGCCCAGTTCGGGGAAGATCGCCACGGCGACCACTTCGGTAAAACCGAGGATAAAGCCGCCCAGCACCGCGCCGGTGACGCTGCCGATCCCGCCCAGCACGGCGGCGGCGAAGGCCTTCAGGCCGATAAGCACGCCCATCAGGGGATCGATCGTCGGGTAGCTGATGGAGTAGAACACGCCGCCGAGCGCCGCGAGACTACTGCCGAGGGCGAAGACCAGGGAGATGATCCGGTTGGCGTCAATGCCCATCAGGCGCACGGTGTTGACGTCAAAGGCCACCGCGCGGATCGCCATCCCATAGCGGGTGCGGTACAGCAGCCAGAGGATCGCCAGCAGCAGCAGGACGGTGATCAGCGGCACAATCCACGCCACGTTGGTAATGATGACGCTGCCGAAGGCCCGGGTCTGGTTGAAAAAGTCAGGTGCGGAGAAGAAGCGCGAGCTGCCGCCAAACAGTACGTTAAACAGGTTTTCGAGAAAGAAGCTGACGCCGATGGCGGTGATCAGCATGGAGATTTTCGAGGCCTGACGCAGCGGACGATAGGCGACCCGGTCAATCAGCATACCAAACAGGCCGCACAGCCCGAGGGTCAGGAAAACGGCTACCCCGAAGGGTAGCCCAACCGAAGAAAATAAAAACAGCGTACTAAACGCGCCGACCATCATCACGTCCGCATGGGCGAAGTTGATCAGCCGCAGCACGCCATAAACCATCGTATAACCGATGGCAATCAGGGCGTACATGCCCCCAAGACTCATTCCATTGACCACTTGCTGGAGAAAAATGGCGCCGTCCATTTTGTAGCCTCGTCACAACTTAAGGGTTAACCACGGTACGAAACGCCAGCTTGCCATCTTTCACTTCGTTGATGACCGCGCTGCGAATGGCGTCGCCGTTCTGTAACGTCAGCGTGCCGGTCACGCCCTGGAAATCTTTGGTGGCGCGGATTTTTTCATTTACGCAGACCCGATCGTGGGGATCGCTGCACTGGTTCATGGCGTTGACGATGACGTTATAGGCGTCCGCCGCCATTGCGCCCCAGGTATGGGTCGGCTGCTGGTATTTGGCTTCCCAGGCTTTGATGAAGGTTTCCCCCGCCGGGGTCTGCTCTTTGGCGTTCGGCGAGTAATAATCGGTGGTCATATAGCCGTTGACCGCGTCTTTACCGACATCGAAGAAGACCTGATCCGCGGCCAGACCGTCGCCGCCCACCACCGGTTTGTTGAGCCCCAGCTGTTTAGACTGCACGGCAATCAGCGCCCCTTCGGTGTAGTAGATCGGCATGTAAATCATGTCGACATTCTTCGCCTTGACGCTCGCCAGCTGGGCTTTAAAGTCCTTGCTGCCGCCCGGGGCCTGGACCTCGATGGGAATGGTGCCGCCGTTTTTCAGGAACTGGGTGCGGAACGCTTTCGCCAGGCCGACGGAGTAGTCGTTGCTGCTGTCAAACACGATGGCGGCGGTTTTGGCTTTCAGATCGCGGGAGGCCAGATTGGCCCCGACCACCCCCTGGAAGCTGTCCGAGAAGCAGACCCGGCTGACGTAGGGATGGTTGCGGGTGACGCGGTCGTTGGTGGCGGTGGAGGAGACCAGCGGCGTTTTGCTGTCGTCGGCGATTTTGGTCATCGCCAGGGTGTTGGAGGAGGTGACTTCCCCGATCACGGCATCCACTTTATCGCTGGAGACCAGGCGCTGCATGGCGTTGGCCGCTTCGACTTTGTCGCTTTTATCATCGATAACGATAAGCTTGATGGTATCGCCATTTTTTAATGTTGGGGTGATGGCCTGAATAATGTCCAGCCCCTTCTGCGACGGCTGGCCATAGCCGCTGAGGGCGCCGCTCAGGGGTAATACCACCCCGATTTTAATTTCCGCTGCCTGCGCGCTGCTGGCGCCGACCAGCGCGGCAACCAGCGTGGCCATTAAAGACGCTTTCCCGGAAAACGATTTCATTGGTATTTCTCCGTCGGTCGATTATTTATCTTTAACCATCAATGACTGCATAACATTGAGGAATAATGCGCCAGCGTATCCGGCGAATTATTGGCTGTTATGTTGAATGGATAACGAGATATATGCCCTAAATAATTCGAGTCGCATGAAGGCGGCAAGTAAGCGAGTCCCCAGACGCTTACAGAAGTAAGTGACTGGGGGAGAGAACACAGCCAACGCACATGCAACTTGAAGTATGACGGGTATTTTTAATGCGCTGATTTACCTTACAACGTCCGTTTCGTTTTTACTCATGCAATATTCTTATTACCTGCAGGGAAGGGCATAAGGCTGGCGACAACACGGTTTTTGGTACGGTGAAAGCATTTTGCCGGGGGGCGACTGGCGCCTTACCCGGCCTGAAAAATACGCCATATAAACCGCTGGCACGGCTTCCGTAGACCCGTACCAGCGAAGCGCCGCCGGGCAATTTCAGCACGCGGCGGAATATAAAGTCAGGTGCACAAGATAATATTAAAAATCTATTCTGCTGCTCGCGTGACTTATTATTTTAAAGGGGGCAACGGTTTTATTTTACCATGCAGCGCCGGATTATCGCTTTCATCTTTCAGACCCACCCCGGTAAGCCGGCGCAAAAAAGCCTGCTCCAGCAGCCAGGCCAGTTTAAAGGCGGCGGCGTCATGGCTTAATCCCTCCGGCCGAATATTGGAGATACAGTTGCGCTCAGACTCCAGGCGCTGACGATGAGGCTGCCAGGTGAGGTAGACGCCGAGGCTGTCCGGCGAGGAGAGACCCGGTCGTTCGCCAATCAGGATCGCCACCGCGCGGGCTTTCAGGGTTTCGCCAATATCATCTCCCAGCGCTACCCGCGACTGATGCGCCAGCACCACCGGCGCCAGGCCGATACCCAGCGTCTGCAGATAGGGCAGCAGGGCGCGGATCAACGGCACCGCCTGGCGCTCTACCGCCCAGGAAGAGAGGCCGTCGCCGATCACCAGCAGCAGGTCGGCGGCCAGCACATAGACAAACCAGCTCCACAC
>OGDM01000210.1_pt1 | contig 29954 bp, 20 predicted proteins | sample 1570491 | NCBI WGS metagenome assembly OGDM01 (sample SAMEA2582159, study PRJEB24529) | metagenome
ACAAATATACAAAAAACAGTAAATATATAAAAAAAGACCACTCAAAAGAGTGGTCCTTATCATCCTTAGAAGGAGTAGCCTACACCAGCGTGTAAACCTTTTGCAGTTTTATCGTTGTTATTTACGCTATATTTATCATAGCCATAGTATACGTTCAAGTCTACATCAGGGCGAACTTCATATTGAGCACCTACTTGGTAAGTTTGCTTAATATCATTACCCCAACCAGCTTTAGCAAAGCCGTTAACTTTTTCTGTCAATGGTACATGACCAATAACACCTGCTTGGAAACCTAATTCAGTATCATTTGTACGAATTGCAGTACCAGCACCATATACGTTTACGTTTGGATGCACTTTATAAACCAATGCTAATTGATGATCTTTAATGTCGCCATTTTTTGCATTCAATTTATCATAGGAATATTGTACAGCTGTTTTATTGGAAAGGTCGTGTTGCAAAGAAACACCGAAACCATCGTTGCTATTGCCGCCACCTTTAGATACATGTTGTTTAAATGCATAATCAGCTTGTACTTTAGTGGAACCGTCGCTAATTTTTGTTACAGGTGCTGCTGCGAATGCGCTACCTGCTACAACTGTAGCTGCTAGAGTTAATAATACTAATTTCTTCATTTGTACCTCCTATACACATATCTCAAGATATGTCTTACTAAGTTACTTATTTACGAATGTTTTGATTATACACTCTATAAATTAGCGTTTCATGAATACAGGGATATCAGGGATACCACTGTTTGTTGTTGTAGTGGATGCTGGACGAGATGTAGTAGTTGTTTTACCGAATTCTGGTACGCTTTTTGCATTAGAATTAAAGCCAGTTGCTACAACAGTAATTTGAACTTTATCGCCCAAGCTTTCATCGATAACAGAACCGAAGATGATATTTGCATCAGGATCGGCTGCTTCAGAAATAATTTCAGCTGCTTCGTTGATTTCAAACAAGCTCAAGTTTGCACTACCAGAAATGTTAAGCAAGATGCCTTTAGCACCATCAATGGAAGTTTCCAACAATGGGCTATTGATAGCCATTTTAGCAGCGTCTGCAGCGCGGTTTTCACCTTCGCCAATACCAATACCCATCAAAGCTTCGCCTTGTTCAGTCATGATAGTTTTAACGTCTGCAAAGTCAAGGTTGATTAAACCAGGAACTTGGATCAAATCGGAAATGCCTTTGATACCTTGACGAAGAACGTCATCAGCTGTGCGGAATGCATCGCTCAAAGAACATTTTTTATCTACTACTTGTAACAATTTATCATTAGGAATAACGATGATTGTATCAACTTTTTGAGTCAAGAACTCAATGCCTTTTTCTGCTTGTGCACGACGACGTTTACCTTCAAATGCGAAAGGTTTAGTTACAACGCCTACTGTTAATGCACCGATTTCTTTAGCACATTCAGCTACGATTGGAGCAGCACCAGTACCAGTACCACCGCCCATACCAGCAGTTACGAATACCATATCAGCACCTTCAAGGGCTTTAATGATTTCTTCACGGCTTTCTTGAGCTGCTTCTTCACCGATTTGTGGGTTAGCCCCTGCGCCAAGACCTTTAGTAACTTTTTCACCGATTTGAATTGTTACATCCGCTTTAGACAATTCAAGTACTTGGCTTTCTGTATTAGCAGACAAGAATTGAACACCTTTAAGATCGCTATCTACCATGCGATTAACAGCGTTATTACCGCCACCACCAACACCGATAACTTTAATATTTGCAAAATCAGACATTGAACTTCCTCCTCTTATCGTTATCTATTGTATCAATATACGTCCCAATGTATCGATTTATATACTGACTATCTTATAACAATTACATTTATTTTACACTAAAATTTAAAAACTTTCCACTATATAGAATGTGATTTATTAGAACCGCTTAGTCATAATTATCTTGCGTATAGCGCCTACATTAATAAACACACGTAACCCAAACCCAATGAGGGCCACATAGTATAGATTAATGCCTATTAAATCACCAACATATACAAGAATAACAGCTAACACCATATTTGAAAAGAACCCAATTACAAAGTTACTAAGATCAAAGGTTCTTTCTAGTGCTGCGCGACTGCCGCCAAAAACGGCATCTAATGCTGCTAGGACAGCTACTGATGTATAGTTCGAGTAACTAGCAGGGATATGAAGTGGTGCTATCCATCCTAAGATAGCCCCTATGATTAGGCCAATGATGGCAAAGATATAGATGTTCATTCTTTACCTCCTAACTCATTAGGCTTCATATGTTCCTCTCTAAAGGTACCTGTGAAAGCAGGAATCGCTACATCCTCTTCTTGCTTTATAGTTACCTTTATCCCCCAATGTTTAAGCGAATCTACTAAACCACCACGCATAGTTAGCGCCGAATTTAATGTCTTTGGATCTCCAATAGCTTTTACCGTAAAAGGAGCACCAAAGACCTTACCATTTACAGTAATAGTTGGTCCTGAACATCGTATTTCAGACGTTCCTATAAGGCGTTGATCATTAATAGCGATTGCTTCAGCCCCACCAGCACGTAATTCATTGACAATCCTAAGAATATCTTCATCATGAATTACATACAAATTAGGATTTTCACCACTTTGAACAGGCTTTAAGCTATCTTCAATCAACACGCTAACACCTGGACCTTTAACATTTGTTAATGCCGCTTTCATCATGAGCTGTTCATCAGCTTTACCGTCGCCATTAGCACCAGATTTTTTTAGTGATTCAATTTGCTTTAATAAAGCATCCCGTTCACTCTGGGCCTCTCGCAATTGTACTGCTAAATCACCAGCCCGTTGTAAGCGAATATTTTCTTCTATATTATCTTGAGTCATCTTATATTGGGTTACAACCATAAACCCTAATATACAGCTGACTATGGCAATTGCCCACCGTTCGTGTCTCACGACAATCATCTACCTTTTATTTTCAACATGACCTAATTTATCTTGTTTTTGTCTCATCTTTCTTAGTAGATGAATTTTCTGTAGTCGGTGCTCCATTTTGATGTTTTTTGCCTTCTGGCATCACATCGGTTTTAATGTACGGTGACGAAACATTTACATCGATATACTGTACATTACCATGAGTCTTTTTAATATCTTGTAACATCGACTGAGTTAGCTCTGCTTTTTTGGCTAAGTCTTTGCCATCTCCCAGTCGAATCTGTACACCTGAAACAGTATATGCCATTATTGCATCAGGATCTCCGATATTAACCTCTGCAATATTCTTGAATGTCTCCTCATCAAGTGAGTTCAAATATTCAAGAGCAGCCAATATGGGCTTATCTACCACCGTATCTCCTAAGAGTATATTTCCAGCTTTTACACCAGAAATCATAGGTACCGATGTATCTTGAATAGCAGGCTCAGATGCAATCACTTGACCTTTACCATCAAGGGTCAAATATCCAAACTGAGCTGGTACAACTGCAACAGCCTTGCGTTCCACTACATTCACCACCATTGTAAGTGGCAACTGGTAGCTGATTTGAGCCTCTTCGACACGTAAGTCTTTCGACAATCTAGTTTTTAATTTTTCTGTACTAATTTGCAATATATTAACAGGTTCATGGATATCACCTGCTACCATTACATCTTGTACAGTTACCTTATCCGATCCAGTAACTTTTAAGGATCCAAAAGGAATAGGTAGTGTAAACAACCCCACCAACACGAGAGTAACTGCACCACCGATTTTTAACACTCGTTTTCTAAATACAGCCCGTTCATCACGAACAGGTGTAGAAGACTGCATCTCCCCAGAGTTGGATGGATGGTTTTGCTTATCATCCATAGTTAACTCCTTATCTTCTATTAGCCCTTAAAATTTCCCTATACTAGCTGTTAATAGAATTTTTTCACATAATGTTGGGAAGTCAATTCCCATTTCTTTAGCTGCTTTTGGTACTAAAGACGTTGCTGTCATACCAGGCACAGTGTTATATTCAAGAACATACATCTTATCGGCATGATCTGTCATAACATCGACACGAATAACCCCACTGCCTTGTACTTCGCGATACACAAGTTCCCCAATGCGTTGCATTTCAGCAGTCATTTCTTCACTAATAGGTGCTGGCACTAAATACTCGGTAGCACCTACAGTATACTTACTCTTGTAGTCATATTCACCAGAATGTGGACGAATTTCAATAACAGACAAAGCTTTGCCATCTAAAACAGATACGGTAAATTCACGACCATCAAGGAATTGTTCTACCACGAGAATAGGGTCATATTTAAGAGCTTCCGTTACAGCCTCTGCCAACTGAGCTTCATCGCGGACGATAGTAACCCCAATACTAGAACCTTGAGTGGCAGATTTTACAACTACTGGAATTGTAAAATCTTTGCGGATATGTTCAATAATAGTCTCTGCAGATTCAAGATTACCATTGAAGGACTCGGAAGCCGCCGTAGGAATATTGGCACCTTTAAACACATCTTTACTTACTTTTTTATTCATCCCTACTGCATGAGCCATGATACCGGACCCAGTGTATGGAATTTCAGCCATTTCTAATAAGCCTTGTAATGCACCGTCTTCACCATAACGGCCGTGAATGGCATTAAATACTACTTCACCACCGAGGGCTTCAATATCTTTTAAAACAGTACGTGGATTAAGTTCTAATGTTTGGGCACTATAACCTTTGCTTTCAAGTGCTTCCGCAATAGCAGCACCAGTGCGGCGAGATACTTCCGCCTCTTTGGAAGGACCACCCATCAATACGATTATTTTTTTATCTTTCATTGTAAGCCTTCCTCCAATATAGCTAATAATTTTGGTCCATATTGATTAATAGAACCTGCACCCATGGTGATAACCAAGTCATTAGGTCTTACTACTTTTGATAATACTTCAGGCAAATCATCAACAGACTGTACATAATGTACATCTTGACCTGTGGCCGCTTTAATGGCATTTGGAATTGTATTGCCATCAATACCAGGGATTGGATCTTCACCAGAGCTATAGATATCTGTCATATATACTTCATCAGCGCTTGTGAAAGCAGTGGCAAATTCATCCTTTAGCAAGCTAGTGCGAGTAAAGCGATGTGGTTGGAATACACAGATAACACGATGTTTTTCTAACTCTTTTGCAGCTTTCAACGTAGCTTTAATCTCTGTAGGATGATGAGCATAGTCATCAACAACCCATACACCGGCTACATGGCCTTTCGTTTCAAAACGGCGTTTTGCACCGATAAATTTACCTAAGCCTTTAGTAATGATACGTGTTTCCACACCGCAGCAATCATGAGCCACAATAAAGGCAGCCAAGGAATTCAATACATTATGTTCACCAGGAACACGCAAGCGAATACGCTCAATATTTACACCCTTATGATATACATCATAAACCAATGTAGAATCTACATAATGAATATTTTTAGCTACATAGTCATTATTATCGCTTAAGCCATATGTAATGAAGTTACGATTTACACGACTCATAACGTAGCGAATATTTTCATTATCACCACATACGATTGCTTTGCCAGATTCTGGTAAGGTTTCAACAAACTCACAGAACGCATTTAGCAAATTATCCATTGTTTTGTAATGATCCATATGATCATCTTCAATATTAGTAATAACAATAGTGTGTGGACGTAGTTTTAAGAAAGACCCATCACTTTCATCTGCTTCTACTACAGAAAAATGGCCTTTGCCAAGGTAACTACTGCCTTTTAAATAATCTACTTCACCACCAATAATAACTGTTGGATCAGCATCTGCTTCTACTAAAATTTGACCAATCATAGAAGTAGTAGAAGTTTTACCGTGTGCGCCGGCTACTGCAATGCCATCTGTTACGTCTAACACAGCTTTTACAATATCGGAACGGTGTAAAATTGTAATCCCTTGTTCTTTTGCCGCTACAATTTCAGGATTATCTTCACGAATAGCTGTAGAACGAACTACAGCATCAACGCCATTTACATACTCTTTATTATGACCAATATGAACGGTAGCGCCCATATTTCTGAACTTTTCAATAACTGCAGATTCAGTTACATCTGAACCAGATACATCATAACCTTTTTGAATTAAAATATTCGCTATAGCACGCATGCCAGACCCACCTATACCAATAAGGTGAATCTTATGAATACCGTCTAACATAAAACCTCTCCTTGTTACTTTGCAATAGATAATGCTAATTTTGCAATATCATGAGCCGCATTTGGTTTCCCTAATTGCAATGCTCGTTCTCCCATTTGTGACAATAAATCACGATTGGCCATAAACATTTCAATTTCCCCTATCAAATCATGAGCACTTAACATTTGATCAACGATCATATGAGCAGCCCCTTCTTGGACAAAGATACGGGCATTATATGTTTGATGATCTTCCGCTGCATATGGATATGGTACCAACACAGATGGAATACCTCGAACCGCCAGCTCAGCAAGACCGATAGCACCAGATCTAAAGACTGCTAAATCAGCTGCTGCCAAAGCTTTTGGCATATCATGTAGATATGGCAGAATCACTGAAGAATCACCTAAACCATCACCATCGGTAATACCAAGCTGAGATAACACAGATTTGTATTCTCCGTCCCCTGTAATATGGATTAATTTGATTCCTTTTGTTCCTTGGAAATGCTTATGTACATCAATCATAGCATTATTGATAGTTCGCGCCCCCCGAGAACCACCTGCTATAAGAACTGTAAACGTGTCATCACTTAAATTAAAATAATTACGTCCATCAGCCCTAGTATCGACTAATACATCAGGACGTACTGGGTTACCAGTATACACTACGCGTTTCGCCTTTGAAAAAGATGCTTCTGCATCCTTGTAGCCCACGGCTACTACATCAACAAAACGGCTTAAAATTTTATTTGTAATGCCGGCAATGACATTTTGTTCCTGTATCAACGTTGGAATGTTGCGCAATGCTGCGGCCATAAGAATAGGACCACAAACATAACCACCAGTACCAATAACCACATCAGGCTTAAAGTTGGAAATGATTGTATTTGCTTTCACTAGAGAGAAAGCAGTTTTACCTAATGTCACCAACGTACCTAAAGATAACTTACGTTGCAAACCTTGTACAGGTAATGTAGTAAATTCAATGCCTTCTTTAGGCACTAAGGTAGCCTCTAAGCCCTTTTCGGTTCCTACATATAAAACCTGTGCATCAGGGTTCTGCTTCATAATTTCCTTATATATAGTTATTGCTGGATATATATGTCCACCGGTGCCACCACCTGAAATAATGATACGTTTCATTAATGGTGTCTCCCTTCTTGCAACATATGAACACAATTTTTGAAATCATCGCCACGTTCTTCAAAACAGCTATACCAATCAAAGCTTGAACATGCTGGTGATAATAATACAATATCACCTTGGTCAGCCAATTTATAACCTTGTTCAACAGCATCTTTCATAGATGAAGCTCTGTAAATAGGCTGAACGCCAGCCTCTTTTGCAGCAGCTTCAAATCGATCCGCCGCTTCCCCCATAAAGATAACAGCTTTTGTATGATCTTTAACAAGCTGCATAAAATCTTCTAATGGAGTCATTTTATCATGACCACCAGCTAATAAAATAACTGATTGATCAAAGGATTCTAATGCTTTTACAACAGAGTCAACATTAGTAGCTTTAGAGTCATTATAGAATGTAACGCCATCAATCGTTTTAACCCGTTCTAATCGATGTTCAACACCATAGAACTCGCTAATAATGCGATGGATAGTTTCTACTGGCACACCTAACGCATAGGTTAAAGCGATAACAGTTAAAATATTTTCAATATTATGACTACCTGGAATATGAATATCATCGCTTCCAATAACAGGCGTTGCCTTACCATCCTTTGTTACATAACATTGCCCTTTATCATAGTAAGCACCATTTGGTACCACTTGATGTTGACTAATTTTAAGGATATAGCTAGGCACACGATGTTCCATATCTGCCACAATTGGATCATCAATATTAAGCACCATAAAATCTGTACTTAATTGATTTTCAAAGATTCGTTCCTTTGCAGCAATATAATTTTCCATCGTCTTGTGACGAGCTAAATGATCTGGTGTAATATTGAGCATAATAGCACCAATCGGTCTAAAATGCTTAATTGTTTCTAGTTGATAGCTAGATAGTTCAGCTACCAAAAAACCATCTGCTGGCATGGAATAGGCAACTTCACTGAGGGAATCTCCAATGTTACCACCAACGCGAACTGGTTTTCCAGATCCTTCCAATACCTTAGTTAATAATGTAGTAGTAGTAGTCTTACCATTTGTACCAGTAACGGCTACAATTGGAGATTTAGATAATTCATAAGCTACTTCAACTTCACTAACTACATCAATACCACGCGCTTGAGCAGCTTTTACAATGGGAATATCTAAAGAAATACCTGGAGAAATAACAATACGATCCACGCCATCAAGCAAGGATTCGTCTTGTAGACCTGTAATAATCTCCACACCCGCTGATACTAGTCTTTTTTCCTCATCTGCAGGCAGTGTAACAGGCTTATAATCATTTAACACAACATGCGCACCCACTTGGGCTAATACCCAGGATGCACCTATACCGCTGGCTCCAGCTCCAAGAACAAGTATATGTTTATCTCCGTATTCCATCTGTATCACCTAAATTATCAACAAAAATAATGTATTCCTATCTTATAAGCATACCATTATTTGCGGCTTCCGTTAAGTATTATCTTACAAAGTTATAGTCGCTAAAATGACACCAATAACAGCTAATACAGCACCACCAAACCAGAAGCGATTAACAACAGTTTGTTCAGCCCAACCAGACAACTCAAAATGATGGTGAATAGGGCTCATTTTAAACACTCGTACACCACGAGTTTTAAAGGAAATAACTTGAATAATAACGGATAACGCTTCCATAACAAAAATACCGCCAATTACAACGAGTAACAACTCTGTTTTTGTAAGAATCGCCATCGCTGCAAAAGCGCCACCTAATGCTAAAGAACCTGTATCCCCCATAAATACTTTTGCAGGGTTTACATTGTATACCAAGAAACCAAGGCATACAGCGGCTACAATGGCACCATAGTAAGCAACGCTTTCAGCGCCAATAGAATTTGTTGTGGATGCAGCCATAAGGCCGATAACGGAAAAGGCAATGGCAGCTACAGCAGATGTACCACTAGCTAAACCATCAAGACCATCTGTAAGATTTACGGCATTCGTAGCACCTACGATAATTAAAAATGCCAATACATAATAAGCCCAACCTAATTGAAGGTGAATATCTGCTACAGGAATCCACAATGTGGTAGGAATAACCATAATTTCAGTAATACAGTAACAGAATATTGCAGCCAAAATAAATTGACCTAGTAATTTTTGCTTTGCTGTCAAACCAAGATTACGTTTTTTTACAGCTTTTACAAAATCATCAAAGAAGCCCAATAAACAATGTCCTAATGTTAGGAATAATAACATACCAGTACCCACATTCCACGGTGCAAATAAAGCAACCCCAATGACGAGGGCTACCATCATGAAAGCGCCACCCATTGTTGGTGTACCAGCTTTCGCTTGATGACTTTCTGGACCTTCTTCACGAATACTTTGTTGTGCGTGCAAAGAACGCAACATAGGAATAGCAAATTTACCTAGCACTACCGTAATAATAAAGGTTACTACGAAGGCTAATAGAATGTGATATATCATACGAATCCTCTACTCATTAATAAACAGATGACGGCTAGATATAACTAGCCGTAACCTTTTATTCACGATCTTTCAATTCTTCAACAACTCGTTCCATCCGCAAACCACGGGAGCCTTTGACTAGGATAACATCCCCTTTTTCGCGAATATCACTGTATGCATTGGCCATTTCCAAATGGCTATTACAACGGAATGTAGTTAAGCCTGCTTTTTTAGCTTCTTTAGCTATAAAGGCAGCAGCATCACCAAATGTGAAGACCACACTATAACCTTCTTCCGCCAATAATTGACCAATTTCACGATGCGCTTGTTCAGTATAATCACCAAGTTCAAGCATATCACCAAGCATAGCAATTTTACGTTTACCTTCTAGCTGCCCCAAAGCTTTTATCGCTTCAGCCATAGAAGAAGGATTTGCATTATACGCGTCATTTAAGATAACAATATCTTCAAATGGTACGATTTCTTGGCGCATAGGAGTGCCTGTAAATTCACTTAAGCCCTTGCGAATCGTATTGGACTTAATGCCTAGCACACGACCAGCTACAATTGCTGCCAATGCGTCATATACATTGTGTTCACCAATCATAGGCAAGAAGATATCAAATACTTCGTCATAACATTTGCATGTAAATTTAATACCATCTTTTTTATAACGCAAATGACTGCCAATACATGTGGCATTACGTTCGATACCATAGGTAATCGTTTTACCTTTGGCAAGACTATCCATAGCTTTAACATATGGATCATCTTCATTGAGAATAGCCACACTATTTTCAGGCAAGCAACGAATTAACTCACCTTTAGCTTGTGCGATGGCTTCACGAGAGCCTAATAGCTCAATATGGCTAGTACCAACATTGGTAATAATACCCATAGTTGGTTCTGCAATCAACGCAAGCTCCTCGATTTGACCAAGGCCACGCATGCCCATTTCAACAACACAAGCTTGATGTTCTGCAGTTAAACGCAACAATGTTTTTGGCAAACCAATTTCATTGTTAAAGTTTTTCTCAGTTTTCAAAACATTAAATTCGGTGCCGAGTACAGCAGCTACCATTTCCTTTGTTGTAGTCTTACCAGAAGAACCAGTAATAGCGACTACAGGAATATCAAATCGACGACGATGGTAACGTGCTAAATTTTGATACGCTACCAATGTATTATCTACTTCAATGCATACGATGCCGTCCACTGCACGGCCTTTTTCTACGATTGCACCAGTAGCACCCTTTTCGATAGCTGTATTAATAAAATCATGACCATCAAAGGTATCGCCTTTTAAGGCTACAAATAAAAAGCCTGATTCAATCGTTCTTGTATCAGTAGATACATCTAAAAACTTAATATTGTCGGTATGTGCACTCGTCCCTTGTGTGGCTTCTACCACTTGAGACAATGTAAATTCTGCCATATTAGATCTCCTTGAGGGCTGCTCGCGCCTCTTCACGATCATCGAAATGAATCGTTTTATCCTTTAAGATTTGGTAATCCTCATGCCCCTTACCTGCAATTAGTACAATATCCCCAGGTTTTGCATTTTGTATTGCATGTTGAATCGCTTCCCGACGATCAACGATAACTTCGTAGTGAGAGCCTTCACGAAGGCCTTCTTTAACGCCTACCTCTACATCTTTCACAATTTTCACAGGATCTTCTGTGCGAGGATTGTCAGATGTAACATATACTACATCGCCATATTCTGCAGCAATACGCCCCATGATAGGACGTTTTGTAGCATCCCGGTCACCACCACAACCAAAGACTACAATAATGCGATTTTCTTGAATAGCCTTTGCAGTTTGCAAAATATTTTCTAACCCATCTGGTGTATGTGCATAGTCTACAACAACTGCAAATGGTTGACCTTCTTCAATAAGCTCAAAACGGCCAGGCACAGCGCTAAATGTTTTCAACGCCTTATCGATATCTTCCATCGAGATACCTTCTAATAAACAAGCGCCAATAGCAGCCAATGTATTATATACATTAAACAAACCAGTTGTATTCATAGCCACTGTATAGTCATTGCCATCATAGGATACAGTATAACGGCTAGATTTAGGCGTCATTTCAACATCATGAGCATTTAACGACCCTTTACCATCAATACTGTACGTAATGATAGGCGCCGTTGTTTTTTCAATTACACGATGACCATACTCGTCATCGATATTGATGATAGCCCCTTTACCAGATTTAGTTTGGTTCGGCGCGCTAACTTGTTCAAATAATTTACACTTAGCTGCCAAATAATTTTCAAAGGTCTTGTGAAAGTCCAAATGATCTTGTGTTAAGTTCGTGAATACTGCTGTATCATATTCAACACCAGAAACCCGACCTAATGCTAACGCATGGGAAGATACTTCCATGACACAATGGGTAACACCTTCTTCTACCATTTGATGAAGAATATGTTGTAAATCTACTACATCAGGCGTTGTATTATGAATTGGATAGGATGTATCACCAATCATAATATGAACGGTACCAATAACGCCTACTTTATGGCCTTGACCTTTCAAAATATGACGAATCATATGAGTTGTAGTCGTTTTACCATTAGTACCAGTAACACCGATCATACGCATGGAATTGGCTGGATAATCAAAGAAATATGGCACACAAGCCATCATAGCTTTTCGAGTATCCTCTACAGTGATAACACAAACATCACCACATACCTCTACCGGTTTAGATACAAGTACTGCTACAGCACCAGCTTCAACAGCTTTATTTACATAATTATGACCATCTACAGTGGCACCATCTAATGCAATAAATAAGCTACCTGCTTTTACTGCACGAGAATCAGCCGTAATATCTAATACCTCAACAGCTGTATTGCCTTCTACATGCGGTGTTTGCAAAGTTTTTACTATATCTTGTAATTGTTTCATATACAATCTCCTTTACACGCAAAGGAAAGCAGCCCAATACGAGCTGCTTTGCCTGCTAGTCTATAATTTGCTGTTTCTCTTGTACATTACGTTCAGTAACAGCGCTTTTTGTGCTATAAACAAAAGAATCAGGCAAAACCATCCCTAGTTGTTGTTCTGCGATTTGTTGAATACGAACAGGAGACTTCAAAGAAGCCACTTCAACATCCAACGCATCATTATCCTTTGTTAATTGTACTACAGCTTGCTGTGTTTTAACTACTTCATAGCCTAATTTTGTGCTGTACGCATTCATAACCATCATGATAAGCAAAAATGCAACCAATGCAGCAATACCATATACAACCTGCCACATCATAGGGCTCAAATCTAGAGCCACATTTGCACTACGTTTTCTCCCTTGTGAAGCGACCAACACATCGCTTTTAACTTGGCCCACAACAGCCTTTCTCGCCAACATAAACACTAACCCCTTCCAATTCTACAACTTGACGGCTACGCGTAACTTTGCGCTTCTAGCCCTCGGATTAACCTCAATCTCCCCTGCACTCGGCTCTATAGCCTTATTCTTCGCCTTCACAACTGCCTTGTGGTTACAAACGCACATTGGCAATTCTGGAGGACATATACATGCTGTACTCAACTCTTTGAAAGTTTGTTTTGTAATTCGATCTTCCAAGGAGTGGAATGTGATAACCCCAATTTTCCCCTTTGGTTTCAACATGGATACAGCATCTACAAAACTATCATGCAAGATAGCTAATTCTCTATTTACTTCAATGCGAATGGCTTGGAACGTCCGTTTTGCCGGATGCGGTCCATCTTGACGCGCCTTCGCAGGTATTGCTTGCTTAATAATTCTAACTAACTCACCAGTGGTGGTAATTCGTTTTTCTTGACGTGCATTAATGATGAATTCAACAATGCGCTTAGCCCATCGCTCTTCACCATAGTCGCGGATAATTTGCAATAATGCTTCAGCATCATATTCATTAACAACCTCTTCTGCCGTTAATGGTGCGTCCTTATCCATACGCATATCGAGTGGGCCATCATTCATATATGAAAAGCCACGCTCCGGTGTATCCAGTTGATAGCTAGATACGCCAAGATCAAAGATAAATCCATCTACTTCATAGATACCCTCATTATGGAGGGCTTCTTTTAAGTTAGAAAAGTTCGTCGGTATTGTTAATACCTGACATGTTAAATCAGATAAACGCTGTCGAGCTACGCTCAACGCATCTTCATCTTGATCCAACCCTATAATCATGCCTTCTGGGTCTAGCATCTCGCCCACAGCATGGGCATGTCCTGCACCGCCCAGAGTACAGTCCACATAGATGCCTTTTGGATTAGTTACGACGGAGTCCACCGTTTCGCGTAAAAGTACGCTGGTATGATTAAATTCCATCATAGCCTCCTATAACATAATCCCTTCTAGACCTTCGACAAGTTCTTCCATACTTTCAGCCACTTGATCATCATAGTAATCATATTTTTCGCGGCTCCAAATTTCAACGTGATCCCCAGCACCGACAATAACGGCCTGTTTATCAAGGCTCGCATATTCACGTAGTGGTACAGGAATGAGGACACGACCTTGTTTATCATATTCAAGCTCAGCGGCACTACCAAAAACAAAACGTTTTAAGGCACGTACGCTAGCTTTAGTGGAGGATTGTGATTGTAAAGCTCCAGAAATTTTCTTCCACGCTTCTTCGGTGTAAATAGCTAAGCAGTTATCTAGGCCCTTAGTAACAATGCATACTTCGCCTAGTTGTTCACGTATTTTCGCGGGTATAATCATCCGCCCTTTTGTATCAATGGTGTGATTATATTCTCCCATGAACATACGTATCACCGCCTTTCTCTATTTCTTATCCACCACTATATGGTAAATTCTACCACAATTCCCCACCTTTCACAACAAAAAATCCATTTTTATCCCACTTTTTTATATTTTTCTTATTCAACCTCTATTTTTCTCCTCTTTTCTACAATACATATGTTCGACTATAAAATAAAAACTAACTCTTAAAACCCACTATCTACCACAACAGCATAAAATAACATCTTAATAGAAGATAGTTAGATCAGTTCCTTAACGGGTAACATCCTTACTACGTTTCATAATGGGCAGAATCCCCACAAAAAAGAAAACCGCGTAACATTTCTGTTACGCGGTTTCTATACCTGCGATAGATCAAAGAATTAATCTATCAATTGGGAGGCTAATTATTTAGTTGTTTTTACAGCTGCTTTTGAAGCTTGTTGTGGTTGTTGTGCAAGCACTTTATCAAGAAGATCACGGATTTCTTTATTTTGAGCTTGTAAATCAGCCACTTTATCTTCAAGAACTTTTACAGTTGCTGGGGATGCTTTAGGAGCTGTAGGAGCATTGCCAATACCGATTGTTACACCAGCATTTGCCATTACGCTATGGTCACCACCATAAGCGGCACCAGCATGGATTAACAAATCAGGATTTGCATAATGAGCTACACCCAATGCAGTAGATGTTTTACCTTTGTAAGTACCAACTGCTGCCATGATTTGAGCTTTTTGACCTTCGTGGTATTCGATAGGTTTCAATGCTGCCAATGCTGCTGCATTAGCACCCACTACTTTAACATCGCGTTCTACACTGCTAATGCGGCGAGAGTTTTCTGCGATTTGAGCATCGTGTTGAACAAGAGTTGCATGATCTTGTAATGCAATGTTAGAAGCTTTCAAGCTGTAATTTGCAGCTTCTGCTAATGTACTGATATCTTGAGTATTTTTATTTACTTGTAAGCCCAATACATTAACTTTTTCATTATTTTCTAATGCAATAGCACCAATGTTTTTAGTTAATGTAACGTTTTCATCAACTTTAGTGTTTACATCAGCAATGTCTTGTGTATTTTTGTTTACTTGTAAACCTAGTACACTAACTTTTTCATGATTTTCTAGTGCTAGAGTACCAACAGCTTTTGTTAATTGTGCATTTTCATTAACTTGGTTGGCTACTGCAGTTACACGATTATCTACCTTAGTGATATTGGTAACATTAGTATCTACTTTAGCATTTAGAGTGTTGATGTTTGTAGTATTTGTATTAACTTGGCTAGATACTTTGCTAATATTGCTTGTATTTGCATTAACTTGGTTAGTTACGTTTGTAATATTAGTTGTATTTTGGTTAACAACATTATTGATATTAGCAATATTAGTTGTATTAGTATTAACTTGTTTAGATACGTCGTTAATAACTTTGCTATGTTCATCAACTTTGTTGATTACTTTTTGTACAGTTACATTAGTATTTTGAATTGCTTCAGCATTTTGTTTGATCGCTGCTTTGTTAATATTGATGTTTTCAGTATTATGTTTGATTGCTTCAGTATTAACAGAAACTTGGCTTTGAACATTTTTAATGCGTTCTTCGTTAGCGTTAGCTTTGATTGTATTCGCATTAACTTGTTCTTTTACCTTAGATACATCAGCACTTACATTTTGCAAGTCTTTGATTGCTTGTGTATTTTTGCCAACTTGATCTTTCAAGCCAGATACATCAGTTTTGATATTGTTGATTACAGTATTTTGGTTATTAACTTTTACGTCAATATCATTAACTTTAGTATCAATATTAGTTACTTTATTGTTAATATTAGTAACTTTGTTATCAATATTTGTAACTTTGTTATCAATATTTGTAACTTTAGCATCAATATTCTTCACATCGTTTTTAACGTTAGTAATATTGTTGTTCACAATATTGATTTTTTGATCAACTTTAGCATTGATGTTTGTGATATCAGCTTTTACTACTGTTACATCAGCTTTAATATTGTTTACATTCTTTTCAACGTTAACAACATTAGCTTTAATGTTATTAATATTGGAAGTATTATTTTGAATGTTTACAGTATTAGCTTGGATGTTGCTATTTTGAGCGTTAATGTTTTGAGTAATATTTTCTACTTTTTGAGCTACATTAACAATTGTAGTATTGCCTTTACCAACTTGACCTTTCAAGGATTCGATAGCTTGAGAGTTAGCATCAACTTTACCAGTTAAGTTGTTAATAGCAGTTGTATTAGATTCAATACGACCAGTATTAGCATTTACTTTAGCAGTTACATCAGTTATGTTAGCTGTGTTACCAGCAACTTGTTTACTAATGTTTGCAATAGCTGTTGCATTGTTAGAAATGGTAGTTGTGTTATTTTTAACTTGTTTGCTTACATTAGCAATAGCTGCTGTGTTATTAGCAATGTTAGTAGTATTGTTAGTTACATCTGTGCGGATAGCTTTGATATCTGCAGTGTTAACATCTACTTTATTGCTGATATTTGTCACATTAGCTTTAATGTCAGTAATAGCTTTGCTATTATCAACAATTGCTTTTGCGTTAGCATCAACCTTAACATTTACTTCATTAACTTTGCTGTTAATTGTGTTGTTAATTACTGTATTGTTTTCAGCAATCTTAGCATCAATATTTTGATCAACTTTATTAATGATTGTTGTGTTGTTTTCGCTAATAGCATTTGCAATATTTTTGTTAATAACAGTGTTGTTATTAGTAATAGCAGTGTTGATATCTTTTCTAATTACTGTGTTGTTAGCTTCAATCTTAGCATTGATTGTGTTTTCAACATTAGTAACTGTTGTACCAACTTGGCCTTTTAATGCTTTAATAGCATCTTCATTAGCGCTAATACGTGTAGAGTTATCTACAATGTTACCTTGTAAGTAATCTAAGCGTTGATCATGACGATCTACACGTGCAGTAAGACCAGCTATATCACCTTTAACGCCATCAATCTTAACATTTACATCACCAATCTTAGTATTGATTGTGTTGTTGATTTGCTTATTGTTTTCATTGATTTTCACATCAATGTTTTTATCAACTTTGTTAATGATTGTTGTGTTATTTTCATTGATTGCATTAGCAATGTTTTGGTTAATTACAGTGTTATTAGCAGTAATCTTAGTATCAATATTTTGATCTACTTTATTAAGGATTGTAGTATTATTAGCTTCAATCTTGTTATTAATAGTAGATTCGATATTAGTGATAGTAGTACCAACTTTACCGTTCAATTCAGCAATAGCTTTTGCATTCTTGTCGATAGCAGCTTTGTTATTGCCAATCAAAGTACGGTTTTCGATAGCAATTGTACCAGCTACATTGATATCTTTTTCGTTTTGGTCTACACGTTTTGTAAGACCATTTAAGTCACCTTTAACACCGTCAACTTTAACATTTACCTTGTTAATTGTATTGTTAATTTCCTTGTTGTTTTCAGTAATTGCATTTGTGATATTTTGATTAATTACAGTATTGTTAGCTTCAATCTTAGCATCGATATTTTTATTAATAACTACATTGTTTTCAGTGATTTTGTTATTAATAGTAGTTTCGATATTCTTAACTGTATTACCAACTTGACCTTTTAATTCATCGATAGCTTTTTTATTGTCGCCAATGAATTTACGGTTTTCAATTGCAATTGTACCAGCTACGTTGATGTCTTTTTCGTTTTGTTCTACACGTTTAGTAAGACCAGCTACATCACCTTTAACACCATCAACTTTAACGTTTACATTGTTGATCGCAGTTGTATTGTTAGCAATGTTAGTTGTGTTAGCATCTACTTTCACATTAGTTGCATCAATACGTTTGCTATTATCTACAGTAGCCTTAGCATTAGCATCAACTTTAACATTTACGTTATTGATTGCTGTTGTATTGTTAGTAATGTTAGTAGTGTTAGCATCTACTTTCACATTAGTTGCATCGATACGTTTGCTATTGTCTACGATAGCATTAGTATTAGCATCAACTTTAACGTTTACGTTGTTAATTGCTGTAGTATTTTTAGCAATATTAGTTGTGTTATTCGCAATATTTGTAGTGTTGTTTTCTACTTTACCGTTGATATTAGTAATTTGTTTCTTAATATCGTTGATAACTGTAGAAGATTGACCTACTTGACCTTTTAACTCATCAATAGCTTTAGCATTGATGTTGATATTTTTAGTGTTGTTTGCAATTGCAACTTTATTATCGCCAATGAATTGACGGTTTTCCATTGCAATTGTACCAACTACATTAATATCTTTTGCATTAGCTTTTACACCATCTTCTACTGCGGAGATACGTGCGGAGTAATCAACAATGTTACCTTGTAAGTAGTCTAAACGTTCATCATGACGATCTACACGACCTTTAAGGCCCTCTAAATCACCTTTAAGGCCATTTAAGTCACCTTTAACACCATCAATCTTAACATTTACATCACCAATCTTAGTATTGATTGTGTTGTTGATTTGTTTGTTGTTTTCATTGATTTTTACATCAATATTTTTATCAACTTTGTTAATGATTGTTGTGTTGTTGCTGTTAATTTTATTATCAATGTTTTGGTTGATAACAGTGTTGTTAGCTTCAATCTTAGTATCGATATTTTTGTTAATTACTGTGTTATTTGCGTTGATTTTATTAGTAATTGTATTTTCGATATTTGTGATTTGTGTGCCAACATGACCTTTTAATTCATCGATAGCTTTTTGGTTAGCTTTAACACCATCTTCTACTACAGAAATACGTGTAGAGTTATCTATGATATTGTCATGCAAGAATTCTAAACTTTGATCATGACGATCTACACGGTCTTTAAGACCATTTAAATCACCTTTAACACCGTCAACTTTTACATCAACTTTGTTAATAGCTACTGTATTAGCTTCAACTTTAGTATTGATATTAGCGATATTGTTTTTAATATCTTTAATATCTCCTTGAACATTACCGATATTTTGACCAACTTTACCTTTCAAGTCAGCAATATCTTTAGTATTGATATTAACTTGATTTTGAGTATTAGCTACGTCAGTTTTAATAGTTTTATTGTCTTGTTCAAGCGCCTGGATGCGACCTTCATGATTAACTAAAACTTTACCTTGATTATCAACTTTAGTGTTTAATTCAGTAATTGCAGTCGCATTTTTGTTAATATTTGTAGTGTTATTAGTAATGTTAGTAGTATTAGCATCAACTTTTGCACTTACATTATTTACAGTATTATTAATATTTGTAATATCAGTTTTAACGGCATTGATCTTAGTATCAACATCATTATTTACTTTATTAATAATAGTTGTGTTGTTAGCTTCAATTTTAGAATTAATTGTTTTGTTAACTTCACTGATAATGTTAGTTTTGCTATCGTTGATTTTAACATCTACATTGTGATTAACTTCGTTGATAATCTTAGTGTTATTTTCATTAATCTTATTATCAATTGTAGTGTTAATATTATTGATTGTTGTGCCAACTTTACCTTTCAATTCATCAATGGCTTTTTTGTTATCGTTGATAGCTTTTTTGTTATCACCGATAAATCTACGGTTTTCCATGATGAAAGTATTATTAGCATCAATATTTTGTGTGTTTTTTTCAACTTTAGCAGTTAAATCAGCAATAGATTTACTATTATTGTTAACATTAACAGTTAAATTATCAATTGCTTTTTTATTGTTGTTAACTTTAATATCAACGTTGTTGATATTTTGATTGAGTTCATTTTTAACATTAGAAATGTTAGTGTTCAACTCATTTTTCGTATTATTGATATTTGTTTTAATATCATTAATCTTAACATCTACATCTTTATTAACATTATTAATAATAGTAGTGTTGTTATTTTCAATCTTCTCATCAACTTTGTTCAAAATTGTAGTGTTATTATTTTGAACTGCAGTATTAATATTTTGATTTACTTGATTAATAATATTGGTATTATTAGCTTCAATATGTTTTTTTACACTAGCATCAATGTTAGTATTTACATTATTAACAACATTATTTGTAATGTTAGTAATTTTATTATCGATTTTTACATCAATATCGTTGTTAATTTTAGTAAATTTAGCGTCAATATTATTGTTAATATTTGTGATATCTTGTTGAATGTTAGTGATTTGAGTGCCGACTTTGCCTTTTAATCCTTCAATATCTTTGCTATTTTTATCAACTTTAGCGTTGATATTTGTAATATTAGCATTGATTTTATTAATGTCAGTTTTTACACTCTCAACCTTATTATTAACAGTATTAATATTAGTAGTATTGATATCTACCTTTTTATTTACAACGTTAATGTTATGTGTATTTTTCTTAACATTTTCAACATCAGTAGTTACAACTGTATAGTAGTTATTAATTACGGTATTACCAGTGGAACCGCCTTTTTTAGGGATTTGTTGTTGCTGCTGTTGTTGTGGCACTTGTTGTTGCCATTGTTGTTGCTGTGGCTCTTGTTGTTGCCATTGTTGTTGTTGCTGCTGTTGTTGTTGCTGTTGCTGTTGGTCTAATTGTTGTGGATCAACTTGATGTTGATCTTGCATATGACCCCAAGCATTTTGATCTGGTGTTAACCATCTTTGGCTACCAATAAGATCAGCTCTAGCCCAATCCTCAGGGCTGGATGCATTAGCAACACCTCCAGAAAAGCTAGCCGCCAAAATAACTGCAGCTACAATTGTAGTTGCAGATTTTTGATGTGACTTAGCCAACTCAGACGTTACAACGTAAGCGTGCTTAGTTGCACTCCATACAACTTTGAATACCTTATTCATATTAAGTTCCCTCCCAACATTTGTGGCTCTCACCCCACAATGAAGAAATAAATCAAATATTGCACTCTTTTTCACTAAATATTCACAATATTTACCATAATACTACCATATATTATTTTAAACTTCCATAAAAAAATTAATAAGTTAAACTTATGTTTCATTTCTTACTCATTTAAAAACTTATCTTAATCCGCTTAAATACTGAGTTATTAATAATATTGAATTATGTAAAATGAAATTTTATATTTTAAAATAATTTTATATTTATACGATACTTTTTATTTGCTTCTATAGAAAATATGAAAAAAACCTCATCAATGTATTCAACATACATTGATGAGGACTTTTTTACTCTATCTATATAGATTTATTCCGATTATTAGAATTTAGATTCAATAGCACCTTGAAGATCGCCTTTTGGCAAGAAGCCAATTTTACGGTCTACTACTTCGCCATCTTTTAAGATAACAAATGTAGGTAATACTTCAACTTGTAAATTACGTGCTAATTCTGGTTCTTCATCAGCATTTACTTTTACAAAGTTAGCTTTACCTTCAAGCTCACCTGCAATTTCTTCGATGATTGGCATCATACGTACGCAATAACCGCACCATGGAGCCCAGAAGTCAACAACAGTAACACCACCTTGGTTTACTAAATCTTGATATTCAGCAGTTTTTAAGTCTTTTAATTCGCTCATTGTACCCTCCTACGGTAATTGAACTAATACACAATCTTGAATGACATGCAAGTTTAAAGCATGTGCTTTTTCAACAACAGATGGTTTATCCGCTCCTGGTTGTAACCACACAGTTGAAATGCCAAGTTCTTTGCATTCATCAAGTGCAGCTAATCCCGCTGCTTCTGGCACAACAAAATCTACCACAGCAGGCACAACGGGAAGTGCAGAAAGACTAGAGTAACATTTGTCTCCATCTACTTCTGCAACATTAGGATTAACTGGATATACTTCATATCCGTGATCTTTAAGACATTTATAAATCTTATAGCCGAACTTTTCGGTTTTATCAGTGGCTCCAATAACGGCCCACACCTTTTGATCTAAAGCTTGTTGAATTGTCATTTCGACCACCTCTTATATACTATTATAAATGAATATCGAACATTGTCAATATATTATATCGAATTATATAGTTAAAGAATTATACGCTTTTAGCAAACATTTCAGAACTAAAATCAATGTATCTATTATCATTCAATGACAATTGTTTTTTGCCTCAAACTAGGAACCGATAGGTCTAAATGAATTAAATCAGAAAGGCTTATTTGTGGATGACTATACATAGCACCATCTATAAGCCCGCCTGCAACAGCTAACTCTCCTAAAATTCTAGATGCTGACCATTGCTGTTCTCGTAATTCACGGATTGTAATACTCTTTTGGCGTTTAGAAAGTCTATGGCCATCTGTATCTACCAAAAGTGGGGCATGACCATACTTAGGAACCACTATATTCTTATGGGGATAGCATTGTTGTAATGTATTATACAAATATAATTGCTGTCCCGTTGTATCGAGTAAATCATCGCCTCGAATCACTTCAGTTATTCCCATAGCTATATCATCTAATACGACTGCCAAATTATATGCGTACATACCATCACCACGACGTAATACATAATCATCTAGTTCACCTTCCAAATGAATATGCTGCTTACCTTGCCATCGATCATCAAACTCAAGATCACAAGAATCTATAGCAAGGCGCAAGGATGGTTCTTTGCTATTACATAACTCTTGTATTTCAAAATCACGTAAATGTCGACATTTTCCATCATAACGATGCACCACTTCGCCTACATGAGGTGCAGAAGCTATAGATTGTAGTCGCGCTCTATTACAAAAGCAAGGGTAAATTAGTTTTTCTAATGCGAGATATTCTAATATGTCTGCATAATATGTTTGTCTTTCACTTTGCCAATAGGATACTTCTGGTCCACCTACACGAGGACCTTCATCCCATTCAAAGCCAAGCCATTCCAAATCATCTAGTAAAGCTTCCCCTAGTTCTCGTTTTGACCGTTGTAGGTCTATATCCTCCATACGTACAACATACGTTCCTTTTTGTTGGCGTGTGGAGATATATGATAAAAGTGCTATCCACACGTTACCTAGATGAATATATCCTGTTGGACTAGGCGCAAATCTACCTTTCATTAGAACTCTCCTATAGCAGAAAACAAGTGGCATATCCATTATGAATATGCCACTTATACATCCGAAGATATGTCAAACTAAAGTTATATCATTTATTGATATAAACTTATTTATCCTAAAGACACAATGTTATCAAACACATTACCAGCATCTTTAATCTTTTGTTCGTTACCCATTGTACAAATATGATTATCATTCAATACAGGTTCTACCACATCTGCTAATGCAACAATATCTTCTGGCTTACATGCGATTACTTGTTTACGGAACTCTACTTTGTCCTCTAATTTAGCACCGCTGAAGTACATCCCCATTGCACGAGGTCCACGCAATGCAGGTGTCATTGGCAAGTCTAAAGAACTCATAGTACCGATAATATACTTACGCATTTCACGATCAGTCAATGTGAAGTCACGAAGGTATTGAGGCAACTCTTTATATACATTCAAAGTTTCTAACAAGTTAGGATCACGATAACTGCAGAAAATCATATTGCCATCATCATAGAAATTAGCAAATGCTCCGTAAGCGCCACCTTGTACACGAATACGAATCCAAAGGTATTCATAACGTAAAATCGTTTCTAGAACACTCATTGGACCAACATGTTTGAAACCATGATCGATAAAATTACCACCTTGTGCTACGTATTGAACCTTACCAGCAGTAACAATACCATCATTGCCAGATAGACGAGTGATTTGTAATACATCATTACTTAATTCTGTAGTATCCCAAGTTTCAACAAAAGGTTTCATTAGGTTTTCAAAGGCTTCTAATTCACCTTCTTCACCAACAAACATAATATCTACATTGTTAGCGCGGAAAATTTTACGAGCTACTTCAGCTAATTTTTCTGGTAATAATGGCAATGCTGCAGGATTAGATGCTAGTTCACTAATTTTTTGATAATATCCTAAATTACCATTATCTCTAAACTTGCCAACTGCAGAAACTTGAGCCATAACGCGTTGACTTACGATGGAATTACCACGGCGGAATGCTTCATTATCCCAAATGGCTTTACTTTCTTGAACAAGTTCAGTCAAACGTTGATCATCGCTATAATCTGCTTTTTGAACTACTTCATTAATCAAGCGACATAAATCAGGTAATTTAGAATGTAATGCTTTCGCACGTACAATCATAAGAGGCGTAAATTCATCACGCTTACCATCTTTGCTGATGGCCGTAATATCCGAACTCAATCCCCCTAAATTCATATTAATATCTTTAGCCAGTGCTTCATAACCGCGTTCAGATGTATCAATACGACCAAGAATATCACTTAAAATATCAGCGTAGAATAGTTCCTCCTCAGTGAGGCAGTTCAATTTAAAATACAATCCTACATAATTGATACCTTTTGTAAAAGTAGGTACAAAATGAACTGTAGTATTGCCAATTTTACTTTCACGGCGTTCTACAGCTTCAATATTAGGATTTAAATCAGACAACTCGAGCAAAGGAATAGACGCTAGAGCTTCATCACTATCTGGTGTTTCTTGACGAATTTTTAGGCGTTTAGTTTGTTCTACAATTGCTTCGATTTCTTCAGAGGTCATATTAGCTTTTACATTAGCTAAATGCTCTTTAACCTCTGCATCTTTACGCTCTTGAAGACCACGTTCAGGATAAATAGAAACAAGAACTTTATGGTTGTTATTCAAGATAGAATGACGAATTAAATCTTCGAAGTATGTACCTGCTAAGCCCTTTCGAATATTAGTTAATGCCTCTTCATAGTGTAATAATTCCAATGGATCATTATCATATAACCAATTATCCATCATACGAATAATATAGGCTAAACCGATAGGACGACCCCCAAAATCACTTTCACGAAGAGCAAATTCAATGCTATTTAAAGAAGCTTCTAATAACTCTTTATCTAAGCCTTTATCACATAACTCTTGTAATGTGGATTCTACAATACGTTGCAAGTCAGCTTGTTTATCTAAGTTTGAACCTGTAGCTTGTACTGTCCACATAGGTTGACGAATGCTATCTAAATAGTAGCCACTAATGTCAGACCCGATACCAGCTTTTACCAACGCCTGTTTAAGAGGTGCTGCAGGAGATGTTAATAAAGCATGTGTTAACACTTCAAAGGCTAAGCTATGTTCAGGTGTTACATCAGGCAATACATACGCAAAGGAATGCAATGTACGATTATCTGTTGGCTCCTCAGAACCTACGCTATATGGATAGCTCACTACTTTACCTTCTGTAAATGGAGCTTGTAGAGCTACCTCCGTATGAACGTCAATAGCATCAAAATGACTTAAGTACTCATCATTCAAGAATGCTAATTGTTCTTCAATATTCATATCACCATACAAGAAGATATAACTATTGGATGGATGATAATGAACACGGTAGAACTCTTGGAATTCTTCATATGTTAAGTCTGTAATATAATCAGGATCCCCACCAGAATCAACACCATAAGTTGTATCTGGGAAAAGCTCACGCATCATTTGGCGTTCTAATACAGAGTCAGGAGATGAGTAAACACCCTTCATCTCATTGAATACAACACCTTTGTAGGTAAGTTCATCGTCTGCATTTTCGAGCTCATAATGCCAACCCTCTTGCATTACGATTTCTGCATCTTCACGAACACGTGGGTAGAATACAGCATCAAGATATACGTCCATCAAATTATGGAAGTCTTTATCGTTCTTACTCGCTACAGGATACATCGTTTTATCCGGATATGTCATAGCGTTTAGGAACGTGTTTAAAGAACCTTTTACAAGTTCAACAAAGGGCTCTTTCAATGGGAATTTTCGAGAACCACATAGAACGGAGTGCTCCATAATATGTGCCACACCGGTACTATTGTGAGGTGTTGTTCTAAATGCAATATTGAATACTTTATTAGAATCTGGTGAATCAATATAAATTAAACGAGCACCAGATTTTTCGTGCTTCATTTCATAAGCGGTACCATTGATCTCATCAATGCGCTCAATGCGGTCAAGGCGAAAGCCAGAATAAACCTTATTTATTTCCATGCTGTCCCTTCTTTCTATATAAATATAACTAATTTCATGCTAACAATTTATTATAACATATCGACGACCCTATATATAGATGTTAAGAATAATTATCGAAATACAAAACCCCACAGGCATACAGCCCATGGGGTTCATTTTATTTATTATGTTGCATTTGCCACTTTTGATTGCGGCGCAAGGTTAATAAGCCTTCTAGCACTGCTTGGAATTGTACAAAGCTCAATGTATAAGGTGGGTACATATCAGGTACCACCTTATAAGAAATAGTAACTTCGGCCTTATCATAATCATAGAAAATACCGTGTAAATTACTTACAGTAGTATAACCGGTTTGAGCTTGCTCCAATGTTGGAATAGGCTGATTTTTAAGATTTCCTAGTAGATCGCTAATGAAACCTTCCTTACGACCTTGGTCATTAAGCATTTCATCCATAAAACTACGTAGACTATCCATAGATTGATTAACCTCTTTGGTCTAACAATAAGCCGTTGTGAATTACACGAACAGCATCTTTAACGCGATTTTCAGCAACGAGACAGGAAATACTAATTTCAGAAGTAGAAATGATTTCAATATTGATGCCTTCTTGGCTCAAGATATCAAACATTTGAGCAGCTACGCCTGGTTGACCTAACATACCTGCACCAATGATAGAAACCTTTGCCATTTTTTCGTCGATGTTTACAGCTTCGATATCAACAGTTTTTTGTAATTCTGCTAATACTTCACGAGCTAGTACAACATCATCCATAGCTACTGTGAAGATAAGGTCAGTTTTAGGTTCACCTACGGCACGGATAGATTGAACAATCATATCAACGTCCACATTTTTTGCAGCCAATGCTTTAAATACAGTTGCTGCCACACCTGGTTTATTTTCAACGCCTACAAGGGCTACTTTTGCTGTATTAGTATCGTCAGCTACGCCAGTAATTACGTGTTTATTTGCTTCCACAGTATAATCCTCCCGAATAATAGTACCTGTTTTGTCACTAAATGTTGAACGTACGTGAATAGGTACACCATAACGGAAACCCATTTCTACGGCGCGAGGTTGCATTACACCTGCACCAAGACGTGCCATCTCAAGCATTTCGCCATATGTTACTTCTTCTAATTTGAAAGCCTCTTTTGCAACGCGAGGGTCTGTAGAGTAAACACCTTCAACATCTGTGAAGATTTCACACACATCAGCTTTCATAGCACCTGCCAATGCAACAGCAGTTGTATCGGAGCCACCACGACCTAAAGTAACCATGTCACCATATTCAGTAATACCTTGGAAACCTGCCACAACTACGATATTACCTTCATCCAAAGCTTCAAACACGCGATTTGGATCAACGCCCAAAATACGGCCTTTATTAAATGTATCACTACTTGTAATACCTGCTTGGTCACCTGTTAAGGACATCGCTTTATGACCACGTTCGTTGAAAGCCATCGCCATTAATGCAATTGTTACTTGCTCACCTGTAGATAATAAGCGGTCCATTTCACGGCCATAAGGCTTAGATGTTACCTCTTTAGCTAATGCTACTAAGTCATCTGTTGTATCGCCCATAGCAGATACAACAATAACGATTTTATCGTCTTCTTTCTTCTCACGAAGGACGCGATCAACAATATTAAATATTTTTTCTGGTGTAGCTACGGAACTGCCACCAAACTTTTTAACGATTAAGGCCACAATAATCCCTCATTTAACTATGTTTACTAAATATCAATATGCATATACTTTACCACAAACAAATAGCACTGTAAAGGGATGTACAGCAATTAATCCACTGGAGTGATACAAAACTCCTTTTTATGCGGACACTAAAAATAAAATAATATGTTTATAATATTCTGAATATGTATATACTTTACCATAAACAAATAGCACTGTAAAGGGATATAAGGCATTTTATCCACTATATAAAAACAAAATTCTTTTGAGTGCGGACATAATTTTAGTGTGATTATTTCAGTTATCCTTACAATTTACATACAAAAAGACCAGCCCTAAGGCTGGTCTTTATTAGTTGATTAAGTTAATTAAGCAACTGTGATTTCTTTTTCGGATTCCCACAAACCGTGGATGTTGCAGTAGGATACAGCAATCAATTTACCAGATTTGTTCAAGGAAACTGCCAAAGAACCTTCAGAGATTGCGTGTACAGGGCCATCGTTTGCAGTTGCGCCGTCACCATGTACGTTGAAGGAAATTTCACCAACTTCGAATGGCAATTGAGTACCTTCAGCTACGAAGTACAATTTGATCCATTCAATGTGATGTTCTACAGTGTTAGGATGTGCGATGTCTTTACCAACGGACAATGTTACGTGGAAAGTTTCACCTGCTTTTACAGTGTCAACAGTTTCAATAACAGGAACGTGTTTTTCAGTAGCGAAATCGCCGGATTTAATGTAATCATGTACAGCCATAGTTAACCTCCTGGTTAGTCTTATATACATACTTAATGTCAAGAATATTTAGCACCTTGTGCTTATGACTATATTATACATTTTCGATATAGTTTTAGCAAGTTCTTTTTCGATATTTTTCGATTTTTTTGAATTTAGTTAGAACTCAATTCCTTTAGCAGCCTTAATGCCCTTTTCATAAGCATGCTTTACTACCTTCATTTCTGTTACAGTATCCGCCATATCAATGATTTCAGGTTTAGCATAACGGCCCGTTAAAATAACGTGTAAGCGCTCGGGTTTATACTTCAGCATATTTCCTACAGAATTTACATCAATAAGCTCATAATTAATGGCATTATTGATTTCATCCATAATGATGAGGTCCCATCGATCTGAATTTACTTCTTCCACTAATGTGTGCCAAGCCTCTTGAGCTGCCTCTTTGTGACGTGCCAATTCAGCCTCGCCTACTTCATCTCGTTTATAGTAAATAAATCCCTTACCCATGGAACGAATTTCTACTTGGTCCCCTAATTTAGCAAGACCTACTAGTTCGCCATAGCCATTACCACTTTTGATAAATTGTAAGATTAAAACCTTAAGGCCTTGGCCAACAGCGCGTAATGCAACACCTAATGCTGCTGTTGTTTTACCTTTACCATTGCCGGTATTAACTAAAATTAAGCCTCGTTCACTCATAATTAGCTCCTTTTAGCTTTATACTTAGCACATATATCAATAAAATGTTGCGCTCCTTCATCAGAACCAGCAAAGTTCAAATGTAAATACGATGCTAATACATTGTCTGTGGCAAAGCCTCCATCATAGGATTGAGGTTTACGGCCCCCTTCTAAGTGGAATGCCCAAGGGAAATTCTCTACAGTTGGCTCCATAGTAGAGAAATGGAACTCATGACCACGAAGAGATGTATCAGCAGCTCCTAACAAGGTATCTCGCTTAGCTGTAGCCGTAACATACCCTACTTTTTGTAGCTTTTGTTGCATAATGCAATTAGCCGGTACAATACCTACCGTATCATATACGGTACCCTCAAAATCGTGGATGCTTTCACATAAATACATAA
>OGDM01000242.1_pt1 | contig 26147 bp, 25 predicted proteins | sample 1570491 | NCBI WGS metagenome assembly OGDM01 (sample SAMEA2582159, study PRJEB24529) | metagenome
GTTCATTAGTTTTTCTTCGACCAGATTCAGTTTTTGTTCGATCAATTCTCTTTTTATATTCTTCATTTTCTTTTCCGGCATTTTATGCCAATCCTTTCATATAGCTTTTTTACGGTTTCTATCTTATAATAGTTTTAACAAAGCACACGCTGCTCACAACAAAGGAGATACTGTATGGATACTATCATTTATTATTCAGAAATGGAAGGAATTTCTCTGGAACATTTAAAACGTTCCAGTGGTTATGATATGCGTTCCAATCATTTTCATAATGAATACGAGATTTACTTTCTCACAGAAGGAGAGCGCCTCTTTTTCTTCAACAACCGTGCCTATCAGGTGAAAAAAGGCAGCCTGATCCTGGTGGATACAAATCTGATCCATATGACACATGCTCCGGAGGATGACACAACCGGATACACGCGAATCATTCTGTATATTGATAAATTCAAAATGCAGCAGTTTGATGAAAAATTTCCGCACCTCAATCTTGTTCCTTTTTTTCGCGAACACTATGGAGTTTATAATCTGACGCAGAAGCAGCAGGAAAAATTTTTACATATGTATGAAGTACTAAAGACTGAATTTTCCAACCGCAGCCGCAGCTACAAAGCCTTGATCGAGATGGAAATCATCCACTATTTTATTGACTTTATCAGAGACAACCCGGAGCTGACTCCGATCAAAGATGAAACTGCCATTCATAAGAGCAGCAAGTATCAGACAATCTATAACATTGCCGACTACATTTCTGATCACTACGCAGAATCCATCTCTTTAGACGGCCTCGCCGGAGTCTTCTATCTGAGCAAGTTCTATTTAAGCCGCTCATTTAAAGAAGTCACCGGCTACGGCGTCAACGAGTATGTCAATATCCTGCGTACAAAGAGAGCCAAACAGCTCCTTGAGGAGACCACTCTTAGCGTCTCCGAGATTGCCGGTACGGTCGGCTATGAAAGTATTACTTATTTTGAAAAAGTATTCAAAACCTACATGAGTATTTCACCGTTAAAGTATCGCAAAACCCTAAACGGAATTACTTACAAAAACAAGATTACTCCAGAAGCCCCAAAACAGTAGGGAGCCATTCGCTGAGTGCCGGAATGTAGGTTACCATCATCAATGCTGCAAAGATTGCCACAAAGAGCGGGATCAAATGTTTCATAACCTGCTCAACCCGCAGTTTTGCCACACTGCATCCCACAAACAGTACGTTTCCAACCGGCGGTGTGATCGTTCCTACAGAAAGGTTCATAACCATCATGACACCAAAGTGGATCGGGCTCATTCCAAAGCTCTGTACGATTGGAAGGAAGATCGGTGTGAAGATCAAAAGTGCCGGCGCCATATCCATAAATGTTCCCACGATCAGAAGGAAAATATTGAGGATCAGCAGGATCACATATTTATTACTTGAAATTCCAAGAACCAGTTTACTGATTGCTGCCGGCAGCCCTGTAAAGGACATTACAAATGACAATACAGAAGATGCTCCGATGATCAGCATAACGATTGTTGTCATAACTGCTGCATCCACCAGCAGCTTCGGAATTTCACTCAGTTTGATCGTTCTGTAAATAAACACGGAGAGGATAAAGGCGTATGCAACCGCAACACCGGATGCCTCTGTCGGCGTAAATTTTCCAGATAAAATACCACCGATGATAATCACGACCAGAAATAAACTCGGGATTGCATCCCATATTGTCTTCCCTACGATTTTTGCAGTCAGTTTGTCTCTTTTAATTACATATCCCTGCTTTCTTGCATAGAAGAATGCAACTACCATGCAACATGCAGCCCACAGAAGTCCCGGAATCCATCCAGCCATAAACAGTGCCGCTACCGAAGCACCACCACCTGCTGCCGAGAATACGATAAACGCTGTTGTCGGAGGAATCAGCTGTCCAACGGGAGCCGTTGCGATATTGACTGCTGCCGCAAATCCCTCATCATACTTCTGCTCTTTTTCCAACGGGAGCATAACTCCACCGATTGCAGTTGCCGCTGCAATACCGGAACCGGAAATTGAACCGAACATCGCATTTCCCGCAATGTTTGTCAGTGCCAAAGATCCCGGTACTTTTCCAAGAACCAACAGTGCGAGATTGATCAATCTCTTGGCAATACCACCGCTGTTCATCAAAAGACCTGCCAGAATAAAAAATGGTACTGCGATCAGGGAAAAGCTGTCAATTCCACTGACCATCTTCTGCGCAGAAACAAACACACCAAATCCAGGTGTCAAAAATGCAACGATTGTTACCAACGCGGAAACAATGATGCTATACGACACCGGCACACTAAATGCCAGCATCAGGAAAAATACAATTACAAGTAAGATTGCTGCCTGAATTTCCATTTATTTTCCCTCCTTTAATTCTGTGAACCATCTTTTCAAACGCTCCAAACAATACAGCACCATCAGACATCCACTGATTGGAATACATACATAGTAAACCTGCATCGGAAGTTTCAGTGCGGCTGAAATCTGTCCTGCTGAGTTTGCAGTTACCATGATTCCACCTACAATAAATACTGCAATACTTAAGATCAATACGATGATCTCGACTGCGATCTTTGTTCGGATCTGATTCTTTGACTGAAATTTATCCACCAGCACACGAATCGACAAATGCTGATCTTTTCCATAAGCGTACGGTGCCCCAAGCATCGTCATCCAGATCAGTGCGTATCTCAAAAATTCCTCCGTCCACTGACTTGGATCATTTAACAGAAATCGTGTGATAACCTGCCAGCAACAGGCAAGAACCATGACCGCAACAAGTACGGAGATCACTGTTCCCAGAATTTTATTTATGATCTTCATTACTTCTCCTCCTCTTCTGCAACGGCATATTTTTGAATATCTTCGTAGAGGCTCTTGTAAGCGTCCCCTTTACTTTCAAACGCCTCATGCATTGGCTGAACTGCCTCGATAAATTTACTCTTATCAATATCTCTGTAAACAGTCACACCATGCTCCTGTGCTTCTTCAATGGCATCATCCATCATCTGCTGATATTTTGAAACAAAATTCTCATTCAATTTCACAAGACACTCTTTTAAATATTCCTGCTGTTCTTTGCTTAAGCTGTCCCAGACTTTCGTACTGATAATGTAAATATCCGGTGAATACTGATGCTCTGTGTATGTATAAGATTTTACAATCTCTTCATGTTTGTCAACTGTCAGTGCCAGCTCTGTATTTTCCGCACCATCTACGATGCCCTGCTGAAGAGACGTGTACGTTTCACTGGATGCCATCGGTACCGGTGAGCCGCCCATCAGTTCGATCATCTCCATGGAAGTACTGCTGACCATGGCACGTATTTTCTTTCCTTTCAGAACAGAAGGATCTGTCACTGCCTTATCTTCTTTGAGATAATAATTTCTTGCACCATTTGCATAATAACCAATTGCAATGTATCCTTTGTCCCTTGTAGATTCAAACAGTTCCTGAATTCCTTCACTGTTTGCCATTGCATTGTAATAGTGTTCCTGATCGCGGAACAAATATGGCAGTGAGAAAATAGAATATCTCTCATCAAACTGTCCCAGTGTATTGGCGCTTACTTTCGCCATATCCAATACGCCTGCCTGTACCATCTCTACCGTAGAAGGTTCTGCTCCAAGTACACCACTCGGATAAATATCCACTTCCAGATTCTTGGAACTGTCTTCTGCTGCCAGATCTGATAAATACTCGATCGTCTCTCCGATCTCAGAATCTGCCGCCTGTCCATGTGCCATTCTAAGCTGCACCTTTTCACTGCTTGTCTCGCTTTTTACTGCCACAAAGGTATAAATTCCTACTGCGATCAATGCGATCACGAGTACGATCCCTATTGTTTTTTTCATTCCCTTCATGTTTCCTCTCCTGTTCATAGATTCAGTTTTTATTTTTTCGGGCCCTTGTTTTTATGTGAAATAGTATCACATGAAGGGAGCTGATTCTCATACTATCTTGTCCGCAAACTCATTTTTTCAAATTATCTTGTTGTTTTTATCAATTTTACCAATTTCATTTTTATTCAAACAGCAAATCTGCTCATTTTATCAATTTTCCATATTATTTTTATCATTCCCAATCCTTTTGTGTATTATATACAAATTTAACACTCCATTTTTATGCATATTGCCGAATTCCATTTTGACGTTATGCTGATTGTTTTTCTGCATTTTTCTTTGTTTTTTATGAAACAAAACATATTAAACCGCAATATTTTTTCAATTTTTCTGATTCCATCAAAAAAGATGGCTGACACCAACCATCTTTTTTCTTCTTATGTTTAGATATTCTCTTTCAAACACTCTCCATCCACAACCTTCTCATATACGCAATATCCTTCTGCGCCGTCTTTGGATCCAGTTCCTCTCTGACAACGACAATATCCGGCTTCATCCATTTTACGATTTCCCCGTATCGGATCACACCTTCACCAAGACAGACCGGACAATACTCTTTGTTCGGACCTTCTACAAAATCTTTCATATGGATTGCTTCGATCTTGTGTCCCAGTGCTCCCAGCCATTCTTTCCAGTAAGCATTCTGATCAATCTCCGGGAATTCCAACACGTTTGCCGGATCAAAGATCATTTTCAGACGATTGCTGTTCATCTTTTCAAACACTTCTACCGTTGTCTCCAGATCCTCCAACGGATGCCAGTAGACCGGTTCCAATGCCATATCAACATCAAGCCGCTCTGCCTCTTCTACCAGTCTGGCAACACTGTCCATCATATAAGGATGCCAGATCTTCTTTTCCTCCAGGCTCAGACGCGGATACGCAGTTTCTGTTCCAACAATGGACGCTCCCAGGATCTGATTGAATTTCAGACATTTTTTAAATGTATCTACGGCATTTTTCCGCACTTCATCGTCTGGATTTCCAAGATCCATATAACATCCCAAAATCTGGATTTTGATGTTTTCTTCTTCAAAATTTTTACGAATCTGTTCCACCAGCTGCGGCGTTACTTCCTCATAAGAATTGATCTCCGAAAATGCTTTTGGCAGCACAAGCTGTGCTGCCTCAATGCCTTCGGATTTCAACAGTTTTGCCAGGTGATCCACCGGCTGTTTTCCATAGTCGTGTGTTCTCGCTGCTACTAACATATTGATCTCCTCTTGATTATTTATATTTCAATTTCTTATGGCTGTTTTCCAATGTATGCCAGGATTCCACCATCTACGTACAGAATGTGTCCATTTACAAAATCAGATGCATCGGATGCAAGGAATACTGCTGGTCCCTGAAGATCTTCCGGTGTTCCCCATCTTGCAGCAGGTGTTTTGGAAATGATAAACTGATCGAATGGATGTCTGCTTCCGTCTGCCTGAATTTCACGCAGTGGTGCTGTCTGTGGTGTTGCAATGTATCCAGGTCCGATACCATTACACTGGATGTTGTACTCACCGTATTCTGAACAAATGTTCTTTGTGAGCATTTTCAGTCCACCTTTTGCAGCTGCATATGCAGATACAGTCTCACGTCCAAGTTCACTCATCATAGAGCAGATGTTGATGATCTTTCCGTGTCCTTTTTCTTTCATTCCCGGAATCACTGCTTTAGAAACGATGAACGGTGCATTCAAGTCTACATCGATGACTTTTCTGAACTCATCAGCTTCCATTTCCAGCATTGGTTTTCTCATGATGATTCCGGCATTGTTTACAAGGATGTCAATGATTCCAACTTCTTCGTTGATCTTTGCAACCATTGCTTTTACCTGTGCTTCATCTGTTACGTCACATACATATCCGTGAGCTTCGATTCCGGCCTCTTTGTATGCAGCAAGTCCTAAATCTACTTTTTCCTGTGTAATATCGTTAAAGCAGATTGTTGCTCCTGCCTCTGCGTATGCAGAAGCGATTCCAAATCCGATTCCGTAAGATGCACCTGTGACCAGTGCAATTTTACCTTCCAGTGAAAAATTTACCATAACTGTTTCTCCTTCTCTTCTAAATTCTAAAATCTATTATCTGAGATCTTTGTTTGCAATTGTGTCCATATCGCCGTAATCCTGGTTTTCTCCGCACATTCCCCAGATGAATGTATACGCTTTGGATCCACATCCGGAGTGGATAGACCAGCTTGGAGATATCACTGCTTCTTCATTGTGCATGATGATATGTCTTGTCTCCTGTGGTTCTCCCATGTAGTGCATTACGAATGAATCATCATCCATATCAAAGTACAGATATACTTCCATACGTCTGTCATGTGTATGAGATGGCATTGTATTCCATACGCTTCCCGGAAGAAGTTTTGTCAGTCCCATCGCCAGCTGACAGCTTTCTACCTGTCCTGTTACGATATATTTATTGATGATTCTGTGGTTGGAATCTTCCAGTGTTCCAAGTTCTACTTTGTTCTCATCTTTTACGATCACAACGCCTTCTTCAGCTTCTCCCTCAAGTTTGATATGTACTGTCGGGTAAGATACGTGTGCCGGTGCACTGTTCATATAGAATTTTGCCGGGCAGGAAGCATCTTTGCTTTCAAATGAAATATCTTTTGCTCCTCTTCCAACATACATTCCGTCTCTTGCATTTACTTCATAAACACGTCCATCGATTGTGATGATTCCATCTCCACCGATATTGATGATTCCAAGTTCTCTTCTCTGAAGGAAGTACTCTGCACGAAGCTCATCCCCTGCTGTCAGAACCAGTTTTTCATTGACCGGAACTGCTGCTCCTGTAATAATACGGTCAATGTGGCTGTATACCAGATTGATCTTGTCTGCCTGGAATAAATCCTGGATCAGAAATTCCTCTCTTAATCTGTCTGTTGTGTAGTGTTTCACATCTCTTGGTGATGCTGCTGTTCTTACTTCCATGATAATCCTCCTGTTTTTTGATTTCCCTTATTTTGACTGACTGATCTGTGTCATTTCTTGCACTTAGTATAGCATTCATTATTCCCCTATTTCTTGTGTTTTCTTGCTGTAAATATTGAAAATTTTGAACTTCTGAACTATAATATGAGCAAAACAGGACGATTTTGAACAAACGAAAGGAGCGATTCTTCATGAAAGAATGTATATCCTGCAAAGAATCCATGCGGCAGTGCATGGATACACACACATTTGCTTTTGCGCACTTATATAATGATGAGAAAGCGATGGATATGCATATCCATGACTGCTATGAAATCTACTACTCGATTTCCGGCGGAAAACAGTTTCTGATCGATAACTATTTTTATGATATCAGTGATGGAGACATTTTTCTGATCAACCAGTTTGAGAGCCATTATCTGACACAGATTGATCAGCAGAAACATGAACGGATCATTCTGTCCATTGATCCGGAGTATTTAAAACAAATTTCTACAGAGAAGACGGATCTGAATCACTGTTTTCAGTTCCGCGGGACCGATATGCCGCATCAGCTCCATCTCTCCGCAGAAGAACAGACCCGGTTTATCTATTTTATTCATAAACTGCGCTCCAATTCCGGATTCGGAGAAGACGTCCTGGATCGTGCCACATTTCTGGAACTGATGGTATTTCTCAACAATGCATTTGATAAACGATGCCGCTCTTCCGCAGAAGAGGAACCAAAAAACCCCGGCTATCATGCCCAGGTAGATGAGATTCTTTCTTATATTAATACCCACATCAGTGAAAATCTGACACTGGAAGAACTCTCTGCCCATTTCTTTTTGAGCAGCTCCTACCTGTGCCGCATTTTCAAAGCCACTACCGGGACGACCATCAACAAATACATTACCGCAAAGCGCATTACGATCTCCAAGTCTCTGCTCAGTCAGGGGTACTCCGTCAATGAAGCCTGTGAAGCGTGCGGGTTTAACGATTACAGCAACTACCTGAAGGCTTTTACCAAGGCCGTGGGGATTTCTCCGAAAAAATATGCACAGTTTAATTCATAATGGAAATCGCAGAGCAAAAAATGTATACATTAGAAGATATCTATAATTTACCTGACGGACAACGAGCCGAACTGATTGATGGAGCAATTTATTTCATGGCACCTCTAAATCGAAGACATCAGGAAATTCTATTTTCACTTTCTCGTAAAATTGCAGATTACAAATCACCACCAATGGTGGCAAGGCTCTTGACAGGGCTTTTTCTTTTCTGTGGTGGGTAATCAAGAGGAAATAAGGGAATGGAATACCCGAGCAGGATTATTTCAATCCTGTTGAAAGAACAGCAAAAACTCAATTACTGATACATAGACATAAACTGGTATGTAAAGGCTAACGATATTATCTTAAAGAATACAGGCGGTCAAACTGGCAATCCACAGAACCATGCACCACAGGGACAGCAGAAAAAGTAATCGGCAAAGCATATTTTCATTATAGGCGATACTGCATAGAGGTAGAATATTGTTTAGAACTCTTTAAAATACTTAATTTTAGCGTATGTAAAACATTTTTTGCAGGCTTATTATAGGCATGTAAAAGGCATTTGATAGCGAGAAAACATCTCATAATATAGGATAGAGGCAGGATGAGTATTAACAGTGGACGTGAGAAAACAAATAAAAAAATTCAGACAAGATTTAAAACTTTCTCAAGAGGAATTGGCAAGCAAGATTTTTGTAACTCGACAGACAATTTCAAATTGGGAGAATGGGAAGAATTATCCAGATGTGAATAGTCTTGTCATGCTAAGTCAACTTTTCAATACTTCTCTTGATATTCTAGTAAAAGGAGATGTTATCGAAATGGAAAAACAAGTTGAACAAGATGATGTAAGGAGATTTAAGCGAGATACTGTTATTTTTACAGTTTTAATCATTTTAACTGTTGTATCAGCTGTCCCGCTGTTCCTCTATTTAGAATTGTCAGGGATTGTATTATGGCTTTTAATTGCAGGAGTTATGATATATTATGCAATGCGACTGAACAAACAAAAAAGGAACAATGATATTCAGACTTATCGAGAAATCTTAGCATTTATGGAGGATAAGGAAAATGAGCAATGAAATACAGACTGTAATTACTATTCTGATTGTATTTGCTATGGTGTTATTGGGTATAAGAACAATCAAGAACTATGGAATAAAAAGTAAAAATAGTGCGAGTATGTTTATCGGATTTATTATTGGTTCATTAGTTGGATATTATTTTCTTAATTCTGTCATATGTGCTTTTGTTGGAATGGTTTTATGTACGGGATATGCTGAAAAAGCTCTGAAAAATTAAACTAATCAATGTTATGCAAAGCAGTTAGTCTTAGGATTGACTGCTTTTTTCATCCTCTCTCAACTATCCCGATACATCTTCGGACTGACTCCATAACACTCCTTAAATTTCCGAAAGAAATAACTGGTGTTATCATATCCCACCGACTCAATGATATCCGCCACCGACAGCCTGCTGTTCTTCAGCAAATATGCCGCCTGACGCATTCTTCTCGACTGAAGCAGCTCTTTATACGTCTTTCCCGTCCGTTTTTTGATCTCCCGGCTTAACCAGTACACGTCATATCCCATAATCTCTGCCAGCTCGGACAGACTTCCGTTTTTATAATGCTCTTCAATATAATTAAATACACTTCCCGTCAGCTCCCGGTCAAATGCAGCCGTTCCTGTCTCCATCCGGTCCATGTGATTTAACAGCTGCAAAAGCAGAAGACCCATGGTGATCTGATTACACCGCCTCTTGTTTGGCTGATCATAGAAAATGGTCCACACCATATTTTCCACCAGATTCTGGATGGGAAGGATCTCTGCCACATGAAAATAAAGATAGGAAGTATTGTCATTCTTCCCACACAGTGCACCTACCAGAAATTCTTTCAATGCATTTTCCTCTTCCATATCCATCATGGAAAATGCCGTGTCAAAAAATTCCGGCAGCACAATAAAATTGACGGCAATATCCTGCTCGCCGGCCGGCAGGATCTCCTGTTCTGCATTCTGATTCAAAAACAGAAGATCCCCCGCCTCCAGAATGACCTTACTTCCATTCAGAATGTGAGTGGTTGTTCCCTGACACATGTAGATCACTTCTACATAATTGTGTTTATGCTTCGGAAAATTAACAAATCTCGTATGGGGACGTACCTGTATCAGCTTCCCTTTTTTCAACAATTTTTCGCTGTCTACGATCAGTTCCTTTTTCTCTGTATAAAGCTGTGGGTCGATCCCTCTTTGTTCATCCAGTATCCGCTGCTCTTCCTCTGTAATGACAGACAAGGCATCCAACAATTCCCTGTGCATGACTCACCTACTCCATTTTGGCAATTTCTTTTGTCAGTTCCATATACTCTGTGGCACTGCGGCTGCTTTTTTTGTATGCCATGATCGGCGCATTGTTATCCTGCGACCACTCGATCCCACTGTCCACCCGGATATAGGTATCAAATACAGGAACATCCTCCAGACTCTTTAAAGTCTCCAGAGTCTGTTTGAAATAACTCTTTCTGGTATCTACTTTCGTGATCACGATCCCTCCCAGCTTCAGATCCGGCGTGATCTGACGGACTTCCTCCAGAAATTCAAACATATTTCCCAGACCGAACAATCCCCACGGCGTAGACTCCACCGGAATGATGATCTCATCGGATGCACACAAGATGTTCATAACCCAGCCGCCCAAAGTCGGAGGCGCATCGATCAGAATGTAATCATACGCTCCGGATTCTTTGACTTTCTGCAGACATTTTCGGAGAATAAACTCCCTCTGCCATTTCGTAAATAACTCATATTCAATCGAACTCATCAACGTCGAAGACGGGATCAGATCCAGTCCTTCATATTCTGAATGTACAATATAATCCGACAGATCATCCTGCCGCTTCAATCCCTCATACAGATTCTTATCACTCTGGGCAAATGCAAGCACCTGATCCTCATCAAACAGAGATAGAGACAGGTTCAGCTGCATGTCTCCATCGATCAGAAGTACCTTGTATCCCAGCTCCCGCAATCCATATCCCACATTGGAACAGGTGGTGGACTTTCCGCTTCCTCCTTTATTATTCGCAAAACATATGGTCTTTGTCTTCTTCATTGTGTTCTCTCCTTTGCCAGTCTGATTTACTGCCGAAAATTTTTTCTACCAGCATCTTATATTCTTTATATGCAGGAATTCCTGCAAAATCTTCCTGCAATGCATCTTTTACCCCAATATAATACCAGCCCATTGCAGCTTTACTCTTCATTCGAAAGCGGTTCCAAAATTCTTCTCCAACCTTCGGATACTCCCGGTCAATATCCCGGATATTGGACAGCTTGTCCGCAAGAGCGATCATCTGCACCTCTCTCGGCGCTGTTTTCAAATGTCGGATTGTCGTACTTTTTCTCTCCACCCAGGTTTTGGACTTGTCCTCACTCTCCTGCCTGACCATCTCAAGCACACGCTCGCCGAACGCCTCTTTGATCTGCTCTTTTGTCACCTGCCTGCAGTCTTCAAGTGTATCGTGAAGCAAGGCTGATCATCTCCTCATCATCCGTCATCGTTGACACAATCTTCGCCACCTCCAGCGGATGTACAATATACGGGCGCTTCGTTCCCTTTCGAAACTGTCCCTCATGTGCTTTTTCTGCAAAGCTTCGGGCTTCCTCTACCATATCCGTTCCTCCTACTATGTGCACACACCGGTTCTCTATCAAAATAATAGCACAAGGGCCTGTGAATCACAACCGCAACCCGCTTTCCCCATTCGGATTTTCTGGAAATATGGTATACAAACGTTTCTGCTTCCTGTATAATAACTACAGAATTGAGAGCTGAAGGAGCAGCACTTTACAGCTGTTCTCCTTCTGGAAATGGAGTATGTTATGAACCAGAAATATGTATTGATCACCGGTGCATCCCGCGGGATCGGCAGAGCCTGCGCACTTGCATTTGCCAGAAATCATTTTCATGTATTTCTCAACTGCCGGCATTCTCTGGATGCTCTGCATCAGGTAGAAAAAGAAATCCTTGACGAACACGGTTCCTGCACACTGCTCCCAGGAAATGTAGGTGATCCCGATGATGTGAGAAAGATGTTTACCATCATCGAATCTATCTGCCCGGGGCTGGATGTGCTGGTCAACAACGCCGGGATTTCCTTTGTCGGCCTTTTGCAGGATATGAGTGATGCCCAGTGGTCCGAGATTTTAAATACCAATCTTTCTTCTGTATTTTACTGCTGCCGCAGCGCCATCGGTCACATGGTCTCTCAGAAAAGCGGAAAGATCATCAACATTTCCTCCATGTGGGGAACCGTCGGTGCCTCCTGCGAGGCTGCTTATTCTGCGACTAAGTCCGGTATGAACGGACTGACAAAGGCTCTTGCGAAAGAACTGGCACCAAGTAATGTACAAGTCAATGCCATTGCGTGCGGAGTGATCGACACTGCTATGAACGCACAGTTTTCGGAAGAAGAACGCGAAGCTTTAAGAGAAGAGATCCCCGCCGGACGCTTTGCCGACAGCGAGGAAGTGGCTGCGCTGGCGCTCACCCTTGCATCCGGTCATTCTTACCTGACCGGACAGATCATTGGCCTGGACGGCGGTTATATTTAATTTGGAAGTATGTCATAAAGGAGTTTTCATTATGTTAGATATCAACGAAATTCAAAAAATATCCATGGACTGTTCCATGACAGAATTTGTCGGGACAACCGTTCTGGATACCATCGGACTTGTCATCCCGGGCGTCAATGACGCACTGCTTCAGCAGATGCAGATTGACAAGCCTTACAAAAGTCTGGGACTGTTAAGCTCCCGTACCGGTGCAGCCGGACAGATCAATGCGGCTGACGAAGCCGTAAAATCTACCAACACCGAGATCATTTCCATCGAACTTCCGAGGGATACCAAAGGATGGGGCGGTCACGGAAACTTTATCATCATCGGCGGCTACAGTGTATCCGATGTTCGCCGTGCAGTGGAGATTGCTCTAGAATACACCGAAAAATATGCCGGGGAGCTTTATATCAGTGAGGCCGGGCATCTGGAATTCACCTATTCTGCCAGCGCTTCTCAGGCGCTGAACATGGCATTTGACGCCCCGATCGGAAAACCATTTGGATTCTTCTGCGGTTCTCCTGCTGCGATCGGTCTTGTCATGGCAGACCTTGCGCTGAAATCCTCCCCGGTAGAGATCATCAAATACATGACACCAAACCGGGGAACCAGTCATTCCAATGAGATCATCGCTGCCGTGACCGGAGATGCCAGTGCCGTAAAAAATGCAGTCCTTACCGCAAGAGAAGTAGGACTTCAGCTTCTGATCTCTATGGGAAGCTACCCGGAAGTTCCCGGAACCCCTTATTTATAAAACACGATTTTCATAAAATGCAACGGGCTTGCTATAGTTTGCTTCTATAGCAAGCTATTTATTTTCAGTATTTTACAAAACACCTCTCCTCTTCTACAATAAATCCCATAGAATCACGAATTTACAGAACAGGAGAATTACTATGGAAAATTTTAACGCACCGTTTCGTTTTGATTATGTTGGAAGTTTTTTAAGACCTGAACACTTAAAACAGGCAAGAGCTGATTTTGAAGCCGGAAAGATCACAAAGGCTGAGCTAGAATCCATTGAAAATGAAGCAATTACAGATCTGATCAAAAAGCAGAAGGCTGCCGGATACCCTGTCATCACAGACGGAGAATTCCGCAGAAGCTACTGGCATCTGGATTTTATGTGGGGACTTGAGGGAATCGAACACATTGAACTGGATCACGGCTATTTCTTCCACGGGGAAGAAACCACTCACGGCTCTGTCCGCGTGACAGGAAAAATCAGCGGAGAACAGCATCCTTTTGTGGAACATTTCAAATTTGTCAAACAGTTTGAGGATGAGCACACCATTGCAAGACAGACCATTCCCGCACCTGCCCAGCTTCTTGCAGAACTCTTCCGGGAAGACAATGGAACACAGACTCTGGCCGTATATCCAGATCTGGAAGAACTGATTCAGGACATTGCACAGGCATACCGGACTGTCATCCGGGATCTCTACGATGCAGGATGCAGAAATATCCAGTTTGATGACTGTACATGGGGAATGTTCTGCGACAAAAATTACTGGGAGGCAAGACAAAAGGATTTCGTCAGTCTGGAAGAAGAGGCAGCCAAATATCTGCGGCTGAATAATCTCGCTCTGGAAAATGCACCTGAAGATCTTGTGCGCACAACCCACGTATGCCGCGGAAATTATCATTCCACCTGGGCATCCTCCGGCGGATATGAACCGATCGCGCCGTTTCTTTTTGCCAATGAAAATGTATCTGCCTATTATCTGGAATTTGATGATGAACGCTCCGGAGGATTTGAACCACTCCGCTTTGTTTCCGATGATAAAAAAGTCGTACTTGGCCTTGTAACCAGCAAGTCACCGATTTTAGAAGAAAAAGAAGTGATAAAGAAAAGAATTGCAAAAGCTGCAAAATATATTCCTCTGGACCGACTTTACTTAAGTCCGCAGTGTGGATTCGCATCCTGTGAGATTGGAAATAAACTGACGGAAGAAGAACAGTGGGCGAAGCTTGCACTGGTGAAAGAGATTGCCAAAGAAGTGTGGGGATGATTCTGACTCCCCCTCAACTTCTTCCCAGCACACTCCACACATCCCCCTGAATACAGACAGACTGATTCCTGATCTCATCCGGACACCCATTTTCCCGGGCATTGATGCAGACATACCTTGCATTCGGATTTTTGGCTGTCATATGCCAGAATGGATATTTGATGATTCCCGGCGTGTTATAACCGACACCAATCTCCAGAAACAACACCTTCAGATTTTTATGCCGCCTCAGAAAATCAACATATCGATTTCTGGCACGATGCCATCCTTCTTCTTCCACAAAGGTCGCATCCGCACGCAGGTTCATGCTCATCGGCTTCTTACACACCGGGCAGTATGGAACAAGCTCCTCTGGAATCTTCCTATCCGGGATCACGCCCTCCGGCAGAACCAGAGTTCCGTCAGTTTCTATCTGATATCCCTGGGATTCTGCCATTTGACGGACAAGCTCCTGATTGTCATATGTCTTTGGATGACACGGCTTGCTGCACTGGAACAGACCATAGTCCCCCTGTGTATAAAACAATCTGTGCTTCTCAAATCCCGCCTTCTGAAAACAGTGATCTACATTGGTCGTCAACACAAAATAATCTTTCTCTTTCACCAGGTCATACAGTCTTTGATACACAGGTTTTGGCGGATCCATATACCGGTTCACATAAATATAACGACTCCAGTACGCCCAGTGTTCCTCTAACGTTTCAAATGGATAAAATCCGCCTGTGTACATATCTTCAAATCCATATCGCTCTATAAAATCCTGAAAGTACATATGGAACCGTTCTCCGTTGTATGTAAAACCTGCGGAAGTCGAAAGTCCTGCTCCCGCCCCGATCACTACAGCATCGGCCTCATCAAGCAGACGGTGCATCCGTTCTGCCTGCCCTGAGGATTCTGTTGTAGATTGCCTGATCTTCTTCCTGAAAAACATTGAATATCACCTTCTTTACACTTGTCACACTCTTCATAAATTCCTGCACCGACTGTACTGCGATCCGCGCTGCTTCTTCCTTCGGAAACCCAAACTCCCCTGTTGAAACACAACAAAATACCACACTTTCCAGGCCATTTTCTGCCGCCAGTTCCAGACAGGATCGATAACAGCTCGCTAACAAGGCACAGTCCGTTTTCGTCAATTTGTCTGTCACGATGGGGCCCACTGTATGTAAAATATAGCGACAGGGCAGGTTGTATGCCGGCGTCAGTTTTGCCTGTCCGGTCGGTTCTTCGTATCCCTGTTCTCTCATGATCCTGTCACACTCCAGGCGAAGCTCCATTCCCGCAAACGTATGGATACAGTTATCGATACAGCGGTGATTCGGCACATAACATCCGGTCATTCCACTGTTCGCTGCATTCACGATCGCATCACAGGCAAGTGTTGTAATGTCACCTTTCCACAGATAAATTCCCGGTTGAATGGGATCAAGCTCATCTGAATGTGTAATTCCCTTTCGCACCGTCTCTTCTGTCAGGTAGGCATCCTGTATCTGCAGCACTTCTTTGGAAATTCTGCATGCCGGGCGGATATTCATCAGCCCCCTCAGAAGCCGTTTTTGTTCTTCCTCTTGCTTTGGAACTTCCAGATGCCTGTACCCGTCTTGTTCCTTTAACAATTCCTGAATCAGGAACTGCCGTCTCTCTGTTTGATTCAAACTTACTCCTCCTTTTTAGAACTGCAGATACACTTTTCACATTCTCTTACGTTTACTCTCCCACTACAGAGATTCTCTGCTGAATGTGGTTTCCGTTTACCGCTTCTTCAACCATAGCCACTGCATAATCTGCGTAGCTGATCACGCTCTCGCCTCTGGAATTCAAGATCAGCTCTTCGCCTCCCAGAATATACTTTCCGGTTCTTTCTCCATCTGCCTGAAAATCTCCCGCAGGACTTACGTACGTCCATTTCACATCATTTCTTGTGCGGAGCTCTTCCAATGCCTTGCCCATGTTCGAAGCCAGTGGTTTGAACACCTCCGGAAAATCCGCTCCATCCATGACCTGTACTGTATGCTCCGGATTCACATACAGGCTTCCCGCACCTCCTACAACCAGAAGTCTTGTATCCGTTTGACTCACAAGATCACAAAGATGTTTCAGAGATGTACTGTGCTGCGGAAGTGTTTCCGGTGTCCATGCACCAAATGCATCGATCACAACATCAAACGCTCTTAAATCATCTGCAGTCAGTTCAAAAAGATCTTTTCTGATCACATGTTCTGCCTCCGTCTGATTTTCTCCACGCACAACAGCCGTAACATCCAGCCCTCTTCCCAGAGCTTCCTTCACAATTAATTTTCCTGCTTTTCCATTTGCACAAACAACTGCAATCTTCATTTTGTATTTCCTCCGTTTTTCTTTATTTTTTTGCGGCTTGTTTTTTCCCGCTTGCAGGATTATAATATCTCCATACAAACAAAACGTAAAGTAAGCACTTTATTGTGCTATAGGTACCCAAAAGAAACTATTGTGAAGAAATGAGGGATTTTCATGAAAAAAGAATTACCGGCATGTCCGGTAGAGACAACTTTAATGCTCATCAGTGACCGCTGGAAAGTATTGATCATCCGGGATCTTTTAGGTGGTACAAAGCGCTTTGGAGAATTAAAAAAGTCGATCGGAACGGTATCTCAAAAGGTACTGACTTCCAATCTGCGTTCCATGGAAGAAAGCGGACTGCTCACCCGCAAAGTCTATGCCGAAGTGCCTCCCCGGGTGGAATATACGCTGACTGAGACCGGATACAGCTTAAAGACTGTTCTGGATGCAATGGCTATGTGGGGAACGGAATACAAACAAAAGACCCAATAAACAAAAGAATCCAGATTCCGGTCATCTCTCCGGCTTTCTGGATTCTTTTCTTATCTCTTACACTTTTCCCCAGATTTCTTTCGGCACATATGCCTTCACTTCAATGCCATCCGGTACATATTCCTCTGACAGCAGCTGTCCCTGGGTGCGGATCAGCTGGATCTTTCCCGCTTCTGCAAAGGAATACAGCCTCTCGATATATACCTGATCTCTTCGCAGAATCTCAAGCAGCGCTTCTTTTAATTCTTCCAGACCCTGCCCTGTCTTTGCGGAAACCGGGATTGAGTACTCTGCATGAAAATCCCGGAAATATCCCGGTGTTTCCAGTTTATCCTGTTTGTTGAATACGGTAATGACCGGTTTTCCCTCCGCACCGAGCTGACGCAATGTCTCATAGACAACAAACATCTGGGTATCCTGATGGGGATTGGAAGCATCGACCACATGGATGATGATATCCGCATATTTTGCTTCTTCCAGTGTACTTTTAAATGCCTCTACCAGATGATGCGGAAGTTTCCTGATAAATCCGACCGTATCACTGAGCAGGATCTCCTGTGTATCTGCCAGTCTCAGAGAACGTGTCGTCGTATCCAGCGTGGAAAACAGCATCGCATCCTCTAAAACACCTGCTCCTGTGAGCGCATTTTCCAGGCTGCTCTTTCCTGCTGACGTATATCCCACCAGCGCCGCCACCTTCAGATTGGAGCGTTTTCTCTGAGTACGAAGCCTCTCTCTGTGTTCTTCCACTTCCCGGAGTTCTTTTTTCAAGCGGCTGATCCGCTCCCGGATCAAACGGCGGTCCATCTCCAGTTTTTTCTCTCCCGGTCCTCTTGTTCCGATTCCGCCTCCCAGACGGGAAAGAGAATTTCGAAGTCCGACAAGTCTCGCCGCACGGTATTTTAACTGTGCCAGTTCCACCTGGATCTTACCTTCTCTGCTGACTGCCCTTCCTGCAAAAATATCCAGGATCAGAAGTGTCCGATCCACGATCTTACATTCCAGCTCTTCCTCCAGATGATTCAGCTGCACGGAAGTCAGTTCATCGTCACAGATGATTCCCGTAGCGTCTGTCTCCCACAAAAGTTCCTTCAGCTCCAGGATCTTTCCTTTCCCGATATACGTCACCGGATGCATCGCCTCTCGTTTCTGGATCAGACGGCCGGCCACCTCTGCACCGGCCGTGCGTGCCAGTTCTGCCAGCTCATCTAGGGATTCTTCCTCCGGCTCCGCATCATTTTCCTGAACGCCTACTAAAATGACACGTTCTTTCGCATCTTCCATTTCATATAACGCCATTGCTTTTCTCCTACTCTCTCTTGCCTTCCATCGTCTGTCGGATAATACTGCGCATCATATCTTCGTTTAACTGCCCCTGCACATATCCGAACAGATTGCCATCTTTGTCTACCATAAAAGTTGTCGGGTAAGCGCTGATCCCATACTCCATAAATACCTCTCCTGTCGTATCCATCAGCACCGGATAGGTGTATCCGTTTTCCTCAAGAAATGCTTCGATCTCCTCCTGGCTTCCTTCCTGTCCGAATCCCGGCGCGGCAATTCCCAGGATCACCAGATCACTGTCTTCTTCATAAATCTTCTGAATCTCCGGCATCTCATTTCTGCACGGACCACACCAGGTTGCCCAGAAATTCAAAAAGATCGTCTTTCCCTTATAGTCTGCCAGACTGTGCTCCTTTCCATACTGATCCTGCAGCACAAAATCTGTGGCCGGGTACGTATCCTGCTTTTCTTCTTTTATTTCCGTTTTCGTTGTCTCTTTTGAGGAAGTCTGTGTTCCTGCTGTTCCCGATAAATATCCGGTGATCGCGTTCATCTTGCCTGTAAACATCAAAAGTCCCATAAAGATCATCAGGATTCCTCCGATCTTCACCGTATACTTGACAACATAATTGTACTTTTTGAAAAACCCGAGCACTTTTGCCGTGAACAATCCCACTGCAAGAAACGGCAGGATAAATCCAAGTGTATACACACCGATCAAAAGGAATCCTGTCAGCTTTGTTCCTGCACTTCCCGCCATCAAAAGCACACTCGCAAGAGCCGGTCCCACGCACGGCGTCCAGGCAAAGCTAAAGGTAAATCCGAACACAAGCGCCACGACCGGTGACATCTTCAACTTATCGAGCTTTAACCAGAAACGGTGCTCTGTACCCAGAAGCTTTGATTTTCCAAAAATCCCAAGCTGGTACAAACCGAATAAAATCACCAGAATCCCGCCGATCCTCGATACCATTGCCTGATTCTTATTGAGAAAACTTCCGGCTGCCGACACACCAAGTCCCATCATAAAAAATGCGGAGCTGATTCCTATCACAAAACAAATCGTATTGACAAACAGCCGCCCCCGTTTTCCGTACAGTTCTCCCTGCCCTGCGCCTCCTGAGAGATATCCCAGATAAAGCGGTACAAGCGGAAGGACGCACGGTGAAAAAAAACTTAAAAGCCCCTGTAAAAACACGGTCACTACAGGAACTCCCACATCCATTGAAAATCCCATTTATTCTCCCCTTTCTTCTTTGATCCGGATCACAAACGCCGGAATCGGCGGGTGATTTTGGCGGTTATAATAAGTACTTACAATCACTAAAAATGTTCTGGAATCCAGTGTCTCAAGATAAGACAACAGTGCCTCTTTCTCTGCGAATCCACTGTCTCCTCCACTATAGATACAAAGGCTCATGATCCCGCCTTTTTTCAGCAGGCGAAGCCCTGCCTCAATTGCCTGAATGCTTGTATCAGCCTGTGTCGCGATCTGATGATCACCGCCCGGCAGATACCCGAAATTAAAGGTGATCGCTGACACGGTTTCCCGGACATAATTCTCCATATGCTCATGTCCATCCAGAATGACCTCGGCACGCTCTGTAAGTCCCGCCTCTTCCAGACGCTTTCTGGTGTGTTCTACTGCTGCTTTTTGAATGTCGAATGCGTAGACCTTTCCGTCTGCCCCTGTCAGACGACAGAGAAATTCTGTATCATTTCCATTGCCGGCCGTTGCGTCCACACAGCAGTCTCCTTCTTTGATATGCTCCCTTATCATCCGATGACAATACTCGGTAATCTGATATCCCGGCATACGCTCTCCTTTCTCATCCCCGGGAATAAAGGACGCTGACCGCAGAATCTTCTCCGCAGTCAGCGTATCCTCTTCTTCCCTTGTATTCTTTATCTGGTCTCCAGAAATTTTGCTTCTCTCTGGGCATCTGCATCGTCCGGATAGACCTGGATATATTCTGCGATCTTGGTTTTTGCATTCTCCCAGTCACCCAGCTTTTCATAACATACGATCTGATTGAACCGCATCTCCTGAAGCACTTCGCTGAAGCTTTCTGCATCTTCCATGGACGTACCGCTGTTCTGAGACAGGCTGATTCCCTGATTAAACTGCTCCAGTGCATAATTGTAATCATTCAGCTTCATCCCGCAGATTCCGAGAAGATTATAAATGACCTGATTCTTCTCTCCCCCTGCTGCCAACGCTTTTTCAAAAGCATCTTTTGCAGATGCGTAGTCTTCCTGCTCATAATACGCCATTCCCAGACCGCGGTATGCCTCCGCCGTCTTCTTGCCTTCGTCCACCGCTTTCTGAAATGCGGTCACTGCTTCTTTATAATTTCCGTCTTCCAGATACCCTGTTCCGTCTTTGAGTGCATTGGTACATCCTGTCAAAAGACAGGCAGATACTGTCAATGCAAGCAATGTTGCTCTTTTCATGTTGTACACCCCTTATTCCGGATATTTCAGCACCCAAAATGAATTCAATAAGTTGATCATCATCACTGCCATATCCGCTAAAATTGCGTTTTTCATTGTTACATAGCCAAAGGATGCCAGCACCAGAAGAAGAACTTTCATCCCAATGGCAAAGATCAGATTCTGCTTCACCGCACGAATCGTTCCTCTGGAAATCCGGATCGCATTCACGATCCTGGAAAGATCATCCTCCATCAAAATGATATCCGCTGCCTCCAAGCCCAGTCCCCCCATGGCAATCCCGATATCCGCATGTGCAAGAACCGGCGCGTCATTGATTCCATCCCCTACAAACGCCAGCTTCTCATCCTCCATATGGCTTTCCATAAATTCTCTGACCTGCTCTACCTTTTCCTCCGGCATCAGGCCTGCATATACATAATCCAGCTTTAACTGCCGGGCCACATCTTCTGCCACCCGTTCATTATCTCCGGTGATCATCACCGCTTCGATCTGTTGTTTTTTCAGCCATTTCAGAAGTCTGCCGGCCTCTTTTCTTATCACATCCGTGATCAGGATATAGCCCGCATACTCTCCGTCCACAGCTACGTGAACTGCTGTTCCGATATCAGCCACCCGCTGATAAAAATATCCCTGCTGGTTCATAAACTTGGAATTTCCAATCTCCAGTTGTTTTCCGTCCACAACAGCCTCAAGACCAAATCCCGGAAATTCTTTGACTGCCCCGATCCTTGCTTTGTCGATCGGCCTGCCGTAAGCCTCCCTTAAAGATCCGGAGATCGGATGACTGGAGTATGCTTCCCCATATGCTGTCAGTTCCAGAAGTTCCTCCGGAGTCATCGACTTCGGACACACTTCTTTTACCCGGAATACTCCCTCTGTCAGAGTACCGGTCTTATCAAATACAAAAGTCTCTGCCTTTGACAATGCTTCCAGAAAATTGCTTCCCTTGATGAGGACACCCTGTCTGGAAGCTGCTCCGATCCCGCCTAAGAATGCCAGCGGCACGGATACCAGAAGTCCGCACGGACACGCTGCCACCAGCACGATCAGCCCCCGATAGATCCACGCCCCCTGCTGTGCCCCTTCAAACATCATCGGCGGAAGGATCATCACCAGGATTCCGAAAAGCGTTACAAGCGGTGTATAATACCGGGTAAATTTTTCTGCAAAATTCTCTGTCTGCGCCCGTCTGTTGTCCGCATTGGATATCATATCAATGATTCTGGATGCTGTCGAATCTGCAGACGCCTTCAATACCCGTGCTTCCAGCACACCACTTAAGTTGATACTTCCGCTGTAAATATGACTGCCGATCTTCACATGCCTCGGCTCCGATTCTCCTGTCAGCGCCTTGGTATCTAACGTACTGCTCCCCTGTGTCACGATCGCATCCACGGGGATCCTCTCCCCCGGCTTGATAATAATAACCTGCCGCGGATTCAGATCTTCCGGCGGTACCTGCATCTCCCCGCCGCTGATCTTTAAATTGGCATACTGCGGACGGATATCCATAAATTTCTCAATAGATTTTCTCGTCCTGCTCATGGAAATAAGTTCCAGCAGCTTTCCAATCTGGAAAAACAGCATCGCTCCCACTGCCTCCGAATAGCGATGAACTGCAAATGCACCTGCTGTGGCAAGCAAAATCAGCAGATTCTCGTCAAACAACTTTCTTTTCTTCAGATTGTTCCAGAGCAGCCTGACCGTCGCAAAAACCATGATCAGATACGGAAGCAGAAAAATCAGCAGACGCATCTCTCTTTCCAGCTCCGCATACGAGCTTCCCACGATCGCAACAATATACAAAACGGCAGCTGCCGCACATTCTATGGCTCTTCGCTTTACTTCTTTCTTCATATCTATTCCCTGATATGTTCCATCCCCTGATTCATGATCGTCTTAATATGACTGTCCGCCAGTGAATAAAACACCGTCTTCCCCTCTCTTCGATTGACTACCAGTTTCATCTGTTTCAACAGTCGGAGCTGATGAGAAATCGCCGACTGTGTCATATCCAGTGTCTGCGCCAGATCACACACACACATCTCGGAACAGGACAGCACACACAGAATCCGGATCCTGGTGGCATCCGCAAATACCTTAAAAAAATCTGCCAGCCCTCTGATCTCCTGCTCTTCCGGAATCTTTTCCTGTATCTGTCTGACTGTATCACTATGAGAATGTATCAGATCACAATGTTCCACTTCTAATTTTCTCATATTCTTTCTCCCTTCCGGTTCCCCCAAAACCTGTAATCCCGCTCTTGTTTTTGAGGCACCGATTGACTTTTATTATACGAAAAAAACAGGTGCGGGTCAACGTCTTATCTGTTTCTATAAGAAAACAGAGCGGCAGAGCCTTTCGACTGTGCCGCCCTGCGGTAATATCATTGATTTTGGATTTAGAGTTTCTTATACAGAATGCGGATTGCATTCAGAATACAGATCACCGCCACACCGGTATCCGCAAACACAGCCATCCACATATTGGCCAGACCAAGCAGACCAAATACCATGACCAGTGCTTTGATCACCAGAGCAAATGCAACATTTTGTTTTGCAATTCTTCCCGTTGCTCTTGCAATCTTCAAAGACTGCGGGATTGCTTCCATAGAAGAGGTCATAAATACCACGTCTGCAGCTTCAATCGCTGCATCCGCTCCGCTTCCCATCGCAGCTCCCACATCTGCGCCTGCCAGAACCGGCGCATCATTGATTCCGTCTCCGACAAACATCACACTTCCCTGTTTCTGTCGGATCTTCTGTAATTCTGTTACCTTATCCTGAGGCAGAAGCTTTGCATGCACTTCATCAATTCCAATCTTCTCTGCCACTGCCTGCGCATTCTCTTTTGCATCTCCGGTCAGCATGACTGTCCGGATATTCTGTTGCTTCATGGCTGCCACTGCCTGCGATGCATCCTCTTTGACAGTGTCTGAAATCACAAGATATCCTGCATAGACACCGTCTACTGCCAGTAATACTTCTGTTCCATACGCTTTCGGCTGATATGCAGACAGATCTACCTGATTCTGCTCCAAAAGCCTTCTGTTTCCACAAAGTACAGTTCCTTCTGAGAGTTCTGCTAAAATTCCATTTCCGGAAATTTCTTTTATCTGTTTTGCATGCTCAACAGAAAGTCTTCTCTCGTTTGCCGCTGCCATAATGCTGACTGCGATCGGATGAGAAGATGCTTCTTCACAGGATGCTGCTGCCTTTAGGAGCTCATCCTGACTGTATGATCCTGCCGGAACAATCTCCTGTACGACAAAATTTCCTTTTGTGATCGTTCCCGTCTTATCCATTACAACTGCTTTTACATTCTGAAGCGCCTCGATCGCAACTCCGCCCTTAAACAAAATTCCTTTTTTAGAACCCGCTCCGATTCCTGAGAAAAATGCCAGTGGAACACTCAACACAAGCGCACATGGACAGCTGATTACCAGGAAGGTAATGGCTGTGTAAATCCAGTAGTTCCAGTCCCCGGTCAGGATCGACGGGATAATTGCTGTTGCCACTGCCAGTGCTACCACGACCGGTGTGTATACTTTTGAAAACCTTGTAATAAAACGGTCGATCTTTGGCTTGCTGGCTGCTGCATTTTCTACCGAATTCAAAATCCTTGTAACCATAGAATCTTCCAGAACCTTCTCTGCACGCATTTTCAGCACACCGGAAAGATTCACACATCCGGAAGTCACACTGCTGCCCGGTACAACGGCAACCGGAACCGGTTCCCCTGTTACCGGTGAAGTATCCAGACGGCTCTCCCCCTCCAGTACAACACCTTCCAGTGGAATCCGGTCTCCTGCACGGACGAGAAGCACATCTCCAACTTTTGCCTCCTCTGCCGGAATCTCCCGTATCGTTCCATCCTGCTCTACAAGATTCACAACCTCAGGACGCAGATCAACTGCCTCCATAATCTGACTTCTGCTTCTTGCAACTGCGATATCTTCAAATAACTCCCCTACACGATAGAAGAGCATTACACCCACTGCTTCTTTGTAATCTCCGATTACGATCGCTGCAATTGTAGCAACTCCCATCAGGAAATTCTCATCAAATACACGACCCTTTCCGATATTCTTTGCCGCAGTGATAAGAACATCCTTTCCAAGGATCAGATATCCTATGATCAATGCGAAAAAGGAAATCCATCCATTCATCTCCTGTGTAGACAGACCCAGAACAAACAGAACAGCTCCGATTCCGATCTCCCACAGATCCTTTTTATTTTCTGAAAATCTGCCTTTTGCAGACTCCCTTTTTCCGGTTGATCCTCCGTCTCTTTTTCGCACAACCACTTCACTCTCAATGGATGCACAGATTTTCTGAAACTCCTCTAACAGCTCCGCATCCGTATTCGTCACAACCTGCAGTTGTTTTGTCGCGAAGGTAATTGCAGCAAACTCTACCTGCGGCAGTGCCTGAATCTTTTCTTCCATCTTAGACGCGCAATGTGCACATCCCAGGTTTTCCAGAATATACACCTGCTTCTCTGCATGATCAAAAGTATGATCTGCCTCTTTGTGCTCCTCATGATGGTGATCGTGTCCGCAGCCGCATGCATCCTCGTGATGGTGATTGTGTCCGCAGCCGCATGCATCTTCGTGATGGTGATCGTGTCCACATCCACATAATTCTTCATGGTGGTGATGATCATTTTTATGTCTTTCTTCTGTCAATACTTCTTTTGCCATATCCTTTCCCTCCATATATAACATATGAATAACTGTTCATATGTTTATATTATCACATTTTATGAATAAGTCAATACCCTTTTTCCGTTGACTTTTGCCCTCTCCGGTGCTAAAATGAAGTTCCTTTCTCCCGCCTTCAACCCATTCCGGGAATCGGGCGTCATTTCCTGCTGCACAGTCACCTCCCGGAGAGGAATGCGGTTTTTGAGGCATTCCACCGCTTGGCAAGATATTAGAACGCACTCACTGTTACGACAGATCTGCAGCCGGCTGTCCTCTGTCAGAAAGTCCACGTTCCATAATATTACTACAAGGAGGACCCATTATGATTCAAGTGGAACATGTGACCAAGACTCTTAAAGTAAACAGCAGCAGCGCT
>OGDM01000244.1_pt1 | contig 25895 bp, 23 predicted proteins | sample 1570491 | NCBI WGS metagenome assembly OGDM01 (sample SAMEA2582159, study PRJEB24529) | metagenome
ACGAACCGCCAGCCGTTCGGTAAAGGGCCCCGGATCGACGGCCAGCACGTTCCAGTTCAGGGCCACTACCGCCCCGGCGATGGCATCGACATCGTCGACGGTTATCGCATCGACCACTATCACCCGCACGCCGCGCTGTTGTTGTTCCTGTAAATCCTGCTGGATTTGCCCTTCGCCTTTCATCACCGATGTCAGCGCGATATGCCCGACCTGATGATGGGTCTGCGCCGCCAACAGTCCCGGCACCCACGACTCGGTGACCGGGGTACGTACATCGCGAGCCACATCGGTCCGCGACAGGGCTACCGAATCAATCACCGAGTAACCGCCGACGAGAATACGCCGTGACTGCGGCATCGCCGGCACCACAACCGCCACCGTCTCCTGCGGCAGTTGTTCCAGCATGGCGTCGATTTCAAATCCGATGCCGCCGCGCAGCGTGGTATCAATCCGCTTGGTGAAGTAATGCGCGCCGCGAGCCTGCAGCTGTTTCACCGCAGCGCTCACTTTGTGCTGGGCCTCCGCTTTCGGCAATGGGCGGCTGTCGCTGCTGACCACCATCGCCGGATACTCTACCTCATTGCGGGCGAAGGATTCGGTATCGAAAAACGCGGCGGTTTTTAAACCACTGCGCGCCAGCAGCACCCCGACGGTAGTTGCCCCGGTCAGATCGTCAGCCACGATCCCAAGCTTTCCGCCTTCCCCTTGCGGCCAGACCATCTCAATGCAGGCTGGCGTCACGCCGGAGACGTAGATCCCTTCGTGTATAAATTCCGCCAGCGGGCCGCTTTTACCGGTGGGATGCAGGTTAATGGTGGGAATTCCCCGCTTCGGATAGAGTCCGCAGCGCAACGTGCCGCCGCAGTCGATGACCATTAAACCAATCTCTTCCGCCGGCGGTTCGCCATTCTTGAATACATCAATGGAAGGCCAGCCGGTCAGTTCGCTCAGGCGGTCGACGACCGGGGGACGGATCCCCCCGGTGATGTACGCAATCTTTTTCCCCTGACCTGGCGTGATAGTCAGCGGCCCGCCCCAGCCCTTACAGCCCTTGCTAATCAACAGATGTTTTTCCATTTCTCTGTCCTCGTGATTCGCATGAACCTCAGCGATTATTGATGCTTCATTTTCCAGTAACGGGCCGCCACCAGCGTCGACTCCAGCATACTGACGGTACCCGCCTTACCGGTACCGGCGATATCAAACGCCGTCCCATGGTCGACGGAGCTGCGCATAAACGGCAGGCCGAAGGTAATGGTGATCGAACGTTCAAAGTCGAGGGTTTTGCAGGCAATATGCCCCTGATCGTGATACAGCGAGAGAATGGCGTCGTAGCGCCCCTGTTTGCCGAGATGGAACACGGAATCGGCCGGAACCGGCCCGATAGCGTTGATCCCCATCTCCTGGGCCGCTTTCACCGCCGGGATCAGATTGTCAGCCTCTTCGTGACCAAACAGACCATTGTCGGAACCATGCGGGTTCAGAGCGGCCACGGCAATGCGCGGATTTTTGATGTTCAGGGCGGTAAATTCATGGTGGATCTGCTGAACGCAGGCCAGCACTCGCGCTTTGTTGGCATAGTCACAGGCTGCTTTTAGCGCCATATGACGGCTCACGAAGAAGACGCGCAGGTTGTGGACGTGGAACATGGTCAGACCGTAATCAGATTGGGTTTCCACCTGATAGATTTCGGTATGGCCCGGGAGCTTACATCCTGCCAGCTTGATGGCTTCCTTATGAATTGGTGCAGTAGAGACCACGTCGATCAGCCCCGCTTTACCCAGCTCGATCGACTTCATCACATAGTCCAGCGACATTTGCCCCGCCAGTTTCTGCACCTTGCCCCATTCGATACTGTCGCAATCGTAGTCGCCAGTTTCCAGAACATCCAACGTCCCCCAGCTGAAACGGGCCTCCTGCGGATGGGCAATTTTATGGATAGCAAAATCGCAGCCCATGATTTTCATCGCCCGGCTGATAATCGGAGCCGATCAGGAACGGTTTGCACTCGTCATACACGCTTTTGTCCATCATGGTGGCCACGGTGATCTCCGGGCCGATCCCTGCCGGATCGCCAATGGTAATCGCCACAACGGGTTTTTTCTCTGCTGACATCATGCGCCTCTCATTTTTTCAGTTGATTGTTCATATGTTCAATACCAAATCATATGCTCAAAACATTACCTGATGAATGAGCCGCCATGAGTGATGAAGATCACATAAAAAAATTCATAGATTTTTTTCATCGAAAAATGTGATCTAACATATGTTCATACAGTGATAAAAAGTTCAACCTCAATACAGGGTATGGCCCCGTTTCTGGCAAGTATTTAATTTTATTAAGAGGAGAAGCAATGATGACCCCGATATGGTTAGGAACCAGCTGGAAAATGAACAAGCCGCTGTCCCAGGCCATGGCCTGGTGCGAAACGCTGGCAGCGCGGATGCCGGAGGGCTGTCACCCTGCTATTCAGCCCTTCGTCATTCCCCCCTTCACCGCGATCCAACCCGTCAGCCATTTTCTGCAAACGCATCAGTTACCGCTTCTGACCGGCGCGCAGAATATGCATGAAGCGGATCAGGGCGCCTGGACCGGGGAAATCTCGGCGGCCATGTTGGCAGAAACCGGCGCCACACTTGTTGAGCTGGGACATTCAGAACGACGCGCCGCCTTTAATGAAAGCGATGCCGCGATTAATCGAAAAGTGCATAGCGCCTTAGGTCATGGCCTGCGCCCGCTGATCTGTATTGGCGATAGCGCCGAGGAGAAACGCTGGCAGGTGTCGCGTGAAAGCGTGGTGCGGCAGATGAAGATCGCCCTGTATGGCCTGAGCCACCAGCAGGCGCTGCGGACCCTGATTGCGTATGAACCGGTGTGGGCCATTGGCGAACATGGTACGCCCGCCTCACCGCAGGAGGCGGGTGTCATTCATCAGGCGCTACGTCAGGCGCTTTGCGAGCGGTTTGGTCACGAGACGGGAACCCGTATCCCGCTGCTCTATGGCGGCAGCGTAACGCTGCAAAACGCGGTGGAATTGCTGCGCCAGCAGGAGATCAATGGGTTGTTTATCGGCCGCGCGGCCTGGGACGCGCAAGGCTATTGCGACATTGTTCAACGCGTTACACAGGAATTTATTTTGCAGGCGCAGTAATATAAAAGGGACACCAGAGATGGAAATTCCAGGCCATGATTGAACAAGACTCAGATTACGCCCTGCTCACTGAAATTGCGGTGGCTTATTACGATCAGGAACAAACGCAGGAAGAGATCGCCAAACGATTCGGCATTTCGCGTATCAAAGTCGGGCGCCTGCTGAAAAAAGCGCGCCAGGAAGGGATTGTTGAGATCAGCGTCAAATACCATCCGGTCTTCAGCTCCCAGATTGAGCAGCAGTTTATTTCGCACTTTGGCATTAAGCGCGCGCTAATTGCCCTGGATCACCATGATGAAGATGAACAGCGCCAGCAGGTGGCGGCCCTGGTCAGTAACTACCTTGCCGGGGTGTTAAAAAACGATATGACCGTCACCGTTGGTCAGGGGCGCAATGTGGCCGCGGTGGCGAATCACGTTGGCGTGTTTCCTGAGCGCCACTGCCGCTTTATCTGCGGCATCGGCGGAACCAAGCGTGACAATCAGCTGATTGACGCCGACCACATCAGCCGGAATCTGGCGCGCAAATTTAACGGCTTCAGCGAAACGCTTTACGCCCCGGCCTATGTGGAAACCCCGGAGCTGCGCGCGGCCTTTATGCAAAACCGCCTGATTAAGGCCACGCTCGAACAGGCCAGCAAAGCTGACGTGGCGATCATCGGCCTCGGCGATATGAATGAAAACAGCTTTATGGTGCAGCTCGGCTGGTTTACGCCGCAGGAAATTGCCACCGCGCGTCAGGAACAGGGGGTGGTGGGCGATCTGGCGGGGTACAGCTTTTTCAATATTCAGGGCAAACCCGTCGATACGGTGATGAATGACCGGGTCATTGGCTTAAGTCTCGAACAGCTGCGGGCCATTCCCTGCGTCATCGCTATCGCCTCCGAAAGTACGAAAGCGACGGCGATCCTGGGGGCATTACGCACCGGGGTTATCGATGTGCTGGCTACCAGCGCCTCGAACGCCCGTTCGGTCATTAATATGCAAAAGGCGCTATAAATAAGCCACGGCGCAGGCGGCGGATCAGCGTTGACCGCCGTCGTGCTGGCCTTTACCCTTCCCTTTTTCGTCTCGCCGCTGCACAAAATCTTCAATGATGCCGACAACCCAGTTGAGAGGTTTCCACAGCACCACCAGCAGCAGCAACGGACCGTATATTCGCACACCGCCCGTCGCGAACTCAGCGGTCAACAGCAGAGCTAAGATATCCAGCAGCAGGCACAACGCGCTGCCAGTGCCGAGGAACAGACATAGCAGGAAGAGGATCGGTCGGCTATCGGCGTGTAGCGGTAAAGCGCGCTGGCTCCAGACGCCAACGATAATGGCCGCGATCAACATGATCGCTTCGATAACCAGCGGATTATGCATGGTCTGACTCCTGTCATGACGTGACATCCTTGTCAGCAGCGCTGCCGGCGGCCGTGGGCTGCGCCCTGGCTACCGGCAGGCTGCTTCAGTTTACAGCGCGTTTTCCTGCAGCAGCTTATCGATAAAGGCGGGTACCACTTCGCTTGCCAGCCCGTAGTGCTTCTCGGCAAACTCGCTGCCCACCTGGCTGGGCTCCAGGTTCAGTTCAACGGTATGGGCGCCGTGCAGTCGCGCCTCGTGCACAAAGCCAGCCGCCGGATAGACATGGCCGGAGGTGCCGATGGCGATAAAAATATCTGCGTCGGCCAGCGCGCTGTAGATCTCATCCATCCCCAGCGGCATTTCGCCAAACCAGACCACGTGCGGACGTAGCGCCGCCGGGAACTGGCAGCAGTGGCACTTGTCCTCGGCGGTGACGTCGCCGGTCCACTCCAGCACCTGGCCGCTCCACGAACAGCGCACCTTTAGCAGCTCGCCGTGCATATGGATCACCCGGCGGTTGCCGGCGCGCTCGTGCAGATTATCAATATTCTGGGTGACCAGCAGAAAATGGTCGCCCAGCAGATCCTCCAGACGCGCCAGCGCCAGATGCGCCGCGTTCGGCTTGATTTCCGGACTCTGCAACTGACGGCGACGGGCGTTGTAGAACGCCTGCACCAGCGCCGGATCGCGGGCGAAGCCTTCCGGCGTCGCTACATCTTCCACCCGATGCTCTTCCCACAGGCCATCGGCCGCGCGGAAGGTTTTGATCCCCGACTCTGCCGAGATGCCCGCGCCGGTTAACACCACCACTCTCGGTTTTGCCATCGCTTCAGGCTTCATCCTGTCCTCCCTAAAGAAAATCCGCTGACGCAGACGGTCACGCAACCGACGTTTATTGCGACGAAAACGGCTCAATCGATGTAAACGGCGCGACTGCATAGCTACCTCTGTGATTAATGGGTCAGGTGAAGGAAGGCCGCACCGCGCATTCCCCCGGCATCGCCGTGGCGCGCGCGCTCAATGCGCGGAACCCTGGCGACCGGCAGAAGATGGCGCGGCAATCGTTGCGCCAGCCCTTCGCTAATGGCCGTAAAGTTAGATAATCCACCGCCGAGCACCAGCAAATCCGGGTCGACAATGGTCAGTATATTCCCCAGACACACCGCCAGCAGATCGAGATAGCGCTCAACGTGCGCCTGCGCGCGCGGATCGTGCTGCTGCCACTGCGCCACAATCTCCGGCGAGGAGAGCGGTTGCTGATAAAAATGTTCGTACAGCCAGGCGAAACCGCGACCGGAGAGATAATTTTCAATACAGCCCAGCTGGCCGCAGCCGCAGCGCAGCAGCGGAAAATCGCGCCCAACCACCTCCAGGGCATCCACCGGCAGGCGAATATGACCGAACTCGCCGGTGATATAGCTATGGCCGGTAATCGATTTACCGTTCAACACCAGGCCGCCGCCCACGCCGGTGCCGAGGATCAATCCCATCACCAGCGGGTATTGCGTAAACTCATCGTCCCACGCTTCCGACAGCGCGAAACAGTTGGCGTCATTATCGAGACGCACATCGCGCCCCAACCGCGCGCTGAGATCAGCGCGCGGCGGCTGGCACGTTAGCGGCATACAGCGTGCCGTCCGCCGTTTCCGGCATTCCCGGAATACCGATCCCGACCGAACCCTGCTGGTCGAAGCGATCATCGGCCTCGCGGACCAGCGCCTCTACCGCCTGGAGAAAATCCTCATAACTACTTTTCGGCGTGGCGACGCGTTTTTCCCACTGCAGTCGCCGCTCCTGATTAAATACGCCCAGCGCTATCTTGCTGCCGCCAATGTCAAATCCATAATACATTTCAGCAATTCCTCTTGTGTCGTCAGCCAGGCCGACGATGACGATAAATTACTGGCCACTCAGCACCCTCGCCGGGTCGATGCGGCTGGCGCGGCGGGCGGGATACCAGCTGGCCAGCAAACTCAGCAACAGTGCTGTCACCAGCACATAAAAGACGTCCAGCCAGTGCAATTCTGACGGCAGGAAGTCAATAAAATAGATGTCGCCGGAGAGGAATTTATGCCCAATCAGGTATTCGATGCCGTTGATGATCGGCGTCAGGTTCAACGCGCAGATCACGCCGATCACCACCCCAAACAGGCTGCCTACCGATCCGGCTAATAAACCATACCACACGAAAATCGCGCGAATTAAGCCGTCTTTTGCGCCAAGCGTGCGCAGCACCGCAATATCGCCGCTTTTGTCTTTGACCGCCATCACCAGCGTCGAGACGATGTTAAAGCAGGCCACGCCGATCACCAGCACCATCGCCAGGTACATAATGGCGCGGATCATCTGGATGTCGCGATACATATAGCCATAGGTGCCGATCCAGCTCTTGATGTAGACGTAGCTGTTGGTCACCTCGCCGGCGTCGCGTACCAGCTTGTTAGCATGGAAAACGTCGGTGACCTTGATGGCGATGCCGGTCACGCTGCTGCCCATATCCAGATACTGCTGCGCATCCTGCATCGGGATCATGGCAAAACTATGATCGAGCTGGCCGCTCAGCTGTAAAATTCCGGTCACATGCAGCCTGACGCGTTTTGGCTGCAGCAGCTGATGGTCGGCGTCGGCATTAGGGATCATGATCGACACCCAGTCCCCCTGCTTCACGTGCAGGGCATCGGCGACCCCTTTACCCAGAATCACCTGCTGTTCGCCAGCCTTGAATCCGGCCCACGCGTTATTCTGCACAAAGGTAGGCAGCGCGCTGAGCTGGCTCTCCTGCTGCGGGTCGACGCCTTTCACCTGGATGGCGCGCATATTGCTGCCGCTCTCCACCAGGCCGGTGAAGTTAATATAGGGCGCTGCCGCGACAATCCCCTTCACCTTCTGCACCTTCGCCAGCGCTTCCTGCCAGTTATTCCACGGCTGATTCACGGGTTCGATTTCGCCGTGCGGTACCACCGCCAGCACGCGGTTATTCAGCTCGCGCTCAAAGCCGTTCATCGCGCTGAGGCCGACGATCAGCACCGCCACCCCCAGCGCAATGCCGATGGTGGAGATCACCGAGATCAGCGACACCATGCCGCCGCGCCGCCGGCCGCGGCTGAAACGCAATGCAATCAGTAACGATAACGGAGACGCCATTACTCGGCCCCCATCAGGGTCAGGTCGGCGGTCAGACGGCCATCGCGCATCTCCAGCTGGCGGCTCATGCGCTTCGCCAGCTGCAGGTCGTGGGTCACCACCAGAAACGCGGTGCGCTGCGCGACGTTCAGTTCGCCCAGCAGCTGGAAGATGCTGTCGGCGTTGCGAGCGTCGAGGTTACCGGTTGGCTCGTCCGCCAGCACCAGCCGCGGTTTATTCACCAGCGCGCGGGCAATCGCCACCCGCTGGCGCTCGCCGCCGGAGAGCTCCGACGGACGGTGATGGCTGCGGTGTTCAAGCCCGACCGCCTGCAGCATCGCTTTCGCCTGGCGTTCAATATCCGCCGGCTTCTTTTTGCCAATCAGCAGCGGCATCGCCACGTTTTCCAGTGCGCTAAAGTCCGGCAGCAGATGGTGGAACTGATAGATAAAGCCCAGCTCGCGGTTACGCAGGTCGGCGCGCGCGGCGGTGGATAGCTTGCTCATCGGCTGACCGGAGAAAATCACGTCGCCAGAGGTGGGCGTATCCAGGCCGCCGAGCAGATGCAGCAGCGTACTTTTGCCAGAGCCGGAGGTGCCGACGATAGCCATCATCTCGCCTTCACCAATGCTGAAGCTGACATTGTGCAGGACATCGGTTTGCACATTGCCTTCCTGATAGCGTTTGCACAGGTTGTCGCATTGCAGCAGGATCTTATTCATAACGTAAAGCCTCAGCGGGTTGGGTGGCGGCAGCGCGCCAGGAAGGGTACAACGTAGACAACAGGGCCAGCACCATCGCCACCAGGGCGATAACAATGACCTGCAGCGGCTCAATCGCCACCGGCAGCGCCGCGCCGTCAAGGAAGGCGCCGATGATCGGCATTAAATTATTCAGCTGGCTGGCCAACAGGGCGCCAAGCACCGCTCCCAGCAGCGCGCCGACGATCCCGGCGCTGGCCCCCTGCACCATAAAGACGGCCATAATCTGCCGCGGCGTCAGCCCCTGGGTCTGGAGGATCGCCACTTCGCCCTGCTTCTCCATCACCATCATCCCCAGCGAGGTAATAATGTTGAAGGCCGCGACGGCGACGATCAGGCTCAGCAGCAGGCCCATCATATTTTTCTCCATGCGCACCGCCTGGAACAGTTCGCCCTTGCGCTCGCGCCAGTCCTGCCACTGAGTTCCCGGCGGCAGCGTCTGTTGACTCAGGGTGTCGACCTGCAGCGGTTTATCCAGCCACAGGCGCCAGCCGGTGATATTCCCCAGCGGATAGCGCATCAGACGGGAGGCGTCGTCGATGTTGGTCAGCATCTGATAGCCATCGACTTCGCTGTTGGCGGCGAAGGTGCCGATGACCGTGAACAGACGCTGGCTCGGCACGCGGCCCATCGGCGTAAACTGACTCGCGGAAGGAACCATCACGCGAATTTTATCGCCGCGATTAACCCCCAGCTGGCCCGCCAGCTGCTCGCCGAGAATAACGTTATATTTGCCCGCCTGCAGATCGCTCTGTTTGACGTTCACCAGGTATGGAGTCAGGGGATCGTTCTGCGCCGGATCAATGCCCAGCATAACCCCGACCGCCACGCTGCGCGCGCTCTGCAGCACCACGTCGCCGGTGGTGATCGGCGCTACGCGGGTTACCCCATTAAGTTTCGCTTCGCGCTCCGGCAGTTGCTGAGGGTTCACCGACCCCTGTTTGGCGCTAAGAATGGCCTGTGGCATCAGCCCCAGGATGTTGTTTTGCAGCTCGCGTTCAAAGCCGTTCATCACCGACAGGACTGTCACCAGCGCCATTACGCCAAGCGTAATACCGATAGTTGAGAGCCAGGAGACGAAACGACCGAAGCGGTCGGCTGCGCGCCCGCGCATATAGCGTAGGCCGATAAAGAGTGCGGCAGGTTGGTACATGTCATCCATCTGGTTGCTGATAGCCGATGCCCGAGTATATAAGCGATTAGGGGCAGCGTAAACGACTGATACATGACGACTTTATTAGCAACAAACCTAAAAACCAAGTAAATACAAACGGATAGATAAGTACTTACTTATTTATCTTTACGCTTATCGACAGCGCTGACCTTTCTTCACCCAATACGCGATGGCAATTCGGGTTGGCGAATCCAGACCAATCGCGGATAATCTCACTATTGAATATCAGCGAGTTGCCCTCCATATCGGCAGAGCGAATCCCTAAGAGATCATGAAACCGTCTATGCCTGAACAATATCGATACTCATTGCCGGTCAAAGCCGGCGATCAGCGCCAGCTTGGCGAGTTGACCGGCGCAGCCTGCGCCACCCTGGTGGCGGAGATGGCCGAACGCCACAACGGCCCGGTGGTGCTGGTGGCGCCTGACATGCAAAACGCGCTGCGTCTGAACGACGAGATCAGGCAGTTTACCGACAGCATGGTGATGGGGCTGGCGGACTGGGAAACGCTCCCTTACGACAGCTTCTCGCCGCATCAGGACATCATCTCCTCCCGTCTTGCCACCCTTTACCAGTTACCCACCATGCAGCGCGGCGTACTGATCGTCCCGGTCAGCACCCTGATGCAGCGCGTCTGTCCGCACAGCTTCCTTCACGGCCACGCGCTGGTGATGAAAAAGGGCCAGCGCCTGTCGCGCGATGCGCTGCGCGATCAGCTGGAGGGGGCCGGCTACCGCCATGTCGATCAGGTGATGGAGCACGGCGAATATGCTACCCGCGGCGCGCTGCTCGACCTGTTCCCGATGGGTAGCGATCAGCCCTACCGCCTTGATTTCTTTGACGATGAAATCGACAGCCTGCGCCTGTTCGACGTTGACAGCCAGCGCACGCTGGAGGAAGTGGCGGCCATTAACCTGCTGCCGGCGCACGAGTTCCCCACCGACCAGACCGCTATTGAGCTGTTCCGCAGCCAGTGGCGCGACCGCTTTGAGGTGAAGCGCGATGCCGAACACATCTATCAGCAGGTCAGTAAAGGGACGCTACCTGCCGGTATCGAATACTGGCAACCGCTGTTCTTCAGCGAGCCGCTGCCGCCGTTATTCAGCTATTTCCCGGCCAGCACGCTGATCGTCAACACCGGCGATCTCGAGGCCAGCGCGGAACGATTCCAGAATGAAGCCCGCGCCCGCTTTGAAAACCGCGGCGTCGACCCGATGCGCCCGCTCCTGCCGCCTGAGCTGCTGTGGCTGCGCAGCGATGAGCTATTCAGCGAACTGAAAAAATGGCCGCGCGTGCAGCTGAAAACCGAACGTCTGGCGGACAAAGCGGCAAATACTAATCTGGGCTACCAGACGCTGCCGGACCTCGCCGTCCAGGCACAGAACAAAGCGCCGCTGGATAATCTGCGCCGCTTCCTCGAGTCCTTTACCGGTCCGGTGATCTTCTCGGTGGAAAGCGAAGGCCGCCGTGAAGCGCTGAGCGAAATGCTGGCGCGGATTAAAGTTGCGCCAAAACATGTGCTGCGTCTGGAGGAAGCCACCGGCAACGGCCGCTATCTGATGATTGGCGCTGCTGAGCACGGGTTTATCGACAGCCAGCGCGGCCTGGCGCTGATTTGCGAGAGCGACCTGCTCGGCGAGCGGGTGGCGCGCCGTCGTCAGGATTCGCGACGCACCATTAACCCTGACACTCTGATTCGCAACCTCGCCGAACTGCATATCGGCCAGCCGGTCGTTCACCTGGAACACGGCGTGGGCCGCTACGCGGGCATGACTACCCTGGAAGCCGGCGGCATCACCGGCGAATATCTGATGCTGACCTACGCCAACGATGCCAAGCTATACGTTCCGGTATCGTCCCTGCATCTTATCAGCCGCTACGCCGGCGGGGCGGAAGAAAACGCCCCCCTGCACAAGCTGGGCGGCGATGCCTGGACCCGGGCGCGACAAAAAGCGGCTGAGAAAGTACGCGACGTGGCGGCCGAGCTGCTGGATATCTATGCCCAGCGCGCGGCGAAGGCGGGTTTTGCCTTTAAACACGACCGCGAACAGTATCAGCTGTTCTGCGACGGTTTCCCATTTGAAACCACGCCGGATCAGGCGCAGGCGATCAACGCCGTCCTCAGCGATATGTGCCAGCCGCTGGCCATGGACCGCCTGGTGTGCGGCGATGTGGGCTTCGGCAAGACCGAAGTGGCCATGCGCGCCGCCTTCCTCGCCGTGGAGAACCACAAGCAGGTGGCGGTGCTGGTGCCGACCACCCTGCTGGCTCAGCAGCACTATGACAATTTCCGCGATCGTTTCGCCAACTGGCCGGTACGCATCGAAATGCTCTCCCGCTTCCGCAGCGCTAAAGAGCAGGCGCAGATCCTCGAGCAGGCCGCGGAAGGCAAAATCGATATCTTGATCGGCACCCACAAGCTGCTGCAGAGCGAGGTGAAGCTGCGCGATCTCGGGCTGCTGATCGTCGACGAAGAGCACCGGTTTGGCGTGCGGCATAAAGAGCGCATCAAAGCGATGCGCGCCGATGTCGATATCCTGACCCTCACCGCCACGCCGATCCCGCGGACGCTGAACATGGCGATGAGCGGGATGCGCGATCTGTCGATCATCGCCACGCCGCCGGCGCGCCGCCTGGCGGTGAAGACCTTCGTTCGCGAATATGACGCCCTGGTGGTGCGCGAGGCGATCCTGCGCGAAACGCTGCGCGGCGGCCAGGTCTACTATCTGTTTAATGACGTTGAGAACATCCAGAAAGCCGCCGACAAGCTGGCGGAGCTGGTGCCGGAGGCGCGGATCGCCATCGGTCACGGTCAGATGAGGGAGCGCGAACTGGAGCGGGTGATGAATGACTTCCATCACCAACGCTTCAATGTGCTGGTGTGCACCACCATCATCGAAACCGGGATCGACATTCCCACCGCCAACACCATCATCATCGAACGCGCCGACCATTTTGGCCTCGCCCAGCTGCACCAGCTGCGCGGCCGCGTTGGCCGTTCGCATCACCAGGCCTATGCCTGGCTACTGACGCCGCATCCGAAAGCGATGACCACCGATGCGCAAAAGCGCCTCGAGGCCATTGCGTCGCTGGAAGATCTCGGCGCCGGCTTTGCGCTGGCAACCCACGATCTGGAGATTCGCGGGGCCGGGGAACTGCTTGGGGAAGATCAGAGCGGTCAGATGGAAACCATCGGTTTCTCCCTGTATATGGAGCTGCTGGAGAACGCAGTCGATGCGCTGAAAGCCGGGCGTGAACCCTCGCTGGAAGATCTCACCAGTCAGCAGACGGAGGTTGAACTGCGCATGCCTTCCCTGCTGCCTGATGATTTCATCCCTGACGTCAATACGCGCCTGTCATTCTATAAGCGCATTGCCAGCGCCAAAAACGAACAGGATCTGGAGGAGATCAAAGTCGAGCTGATCGATCGTTTTGGCCGCCTGCCCGATGCCGCCCGCAACCTGCTGGATATCGCCCGTCTGCGTCAGCAGGCGCAAAAGTTAGGGATCCGCAAGCTGGAAAGCAACGAAAAAGGCGGCGTGATCGAATTTAACGAGAAAAACAACGTCAATCCGGTGTGGTTGATCGGCCTGCTGCAGAAGCAGCCCCAGCACTTCCGCCTGGACGGGCCGACGCGCCTGAAATTCATGCAGGACCTGGAAGAGCGTAAAACGCGGATGGACTGGGTTCGCCAGTTTATGCGCCAACTGGAAGAGAACGCCGTCGCCTGACTGGCAGGAGATACGGCCCCGCTGCCGTATCTCCTTTCCCACATATCTGGCAATCTTTACAAACATTTTGCAATCCGCCTGGATTTCCCCACACAGACTCACGCCATAATCTCATCTGCTTTTCGTATAAAAATAACCACTTACATATTTTGGAGTTATGGTAATGAGAAACCGTTTCCCCGTGACGCTTTGGCTGACGCTAGTCGCGTTAGTCGCCGCGCTGGCCCTCCCCGCGCGCGCTAACACCTGGCCCCTTCCCCCGCCGGGCAGCCGGCTGGTGGGTCAGAATCAGTTTCATGTGGTACAGGATGACGGCGGTTCGCTGGAAGCGATTGCCAAGAAGTACAATGTCGGCTTCCTGGCCCTGCTGCAGGCCAATCCCGGGGTTGACCCCTATGTTCCGCGCGCCGGCAGCGTGCTGACCATCCCCCTGCAGACGCTACTGCCCGATGCGCCGCGCGAAGGGCTGGTGATTAACCTCGCCGAACTGCGCCTCTATTATTACCCGCCGGGCAAGAATGAAGTGACCGTCTACCCAATCGGCATCGGTCAGCTGGGCGGAACCACCATCACACCGACGATGGTCACAACCGTGTCCGACAAACGGGCCAATCCGACCTGGACACCTACCGCCAATATTCGCGCGCGCTACAAGGCTATGGGGATTGAGCTGCCGGCGGTGGTGCCTGCTGGTCCTGACAATCCGATGGGCCATCACGCCATCCGCCTCGCCGCCTATGGCGGAGTCTATCTCCTGCACGGCACCAATGCCGATTTCGGCATCGGTATGCGCGTCAGTTCCGGCTGCATTCGTCTGCGCGATAACGATATCAAGGCGCTGTACAACACTATCTCGCCGGGCACGAAGGTGAACATTATCAACACGCCGATCAAGGCGTCGGTTGAGCCGGATGGCCGCCGTCTGGTTGAGGTCCATCAGCCGCTGTCTGAGCATATCGATGACGACCCGCAGACCCTGCCCATTACGCTTAATGCGGCCATGACTGCGTTCAAACAGGCGCCGCAGACCGACGGGACGGTGATGGAGCGCGCGATGAATTACCGCTCGGGCATGCCGATTGACGTCACCCGTCATGCTGAACCTGGACCGCAGTCGCTGTAGTCTTACGCTGCATAAAACAAAAAACCCGCCTGATGGCGGGTTTTTTGTTGGCAAGGGTCAAACAGGGGTACAACAGGGTCTTACTCATCGCCGTCCGGTGAAGGGGGCCGGGCAGCGACGCATCGGGCTTACTTGTAGATAACGGCGGTCCCGTGAAGGGGATTCGGACCGGTTACCGAAGTAATACGGTATGAAGTGGCGCCCATCTCATCCGCTTTCTGCGCCAGCTGGTCTTCCAGCGAGCCCAGGTTAGTCCCGGCAGAAGCAGAGATGGTGCCTACTTTATGCTGTCCTGCAGGGGTGGACTGCACCTCTACAGCGGCAAAGCTGGCGAAAGAAAGGGAACTTAAAACGGCGGCAATAGCCAGAGTATTAACGGTTTTCATGATTATTATACCTGTGCAGATGAATTTTATAGTAGGGTCGCAAGCATTAACTTAACGATCGATAGGTAAATAATAATGTGATCTATGTCACACGTCAATGCATTTTTATAACGATCGTTTAACTATTTATAAAATGCTTAAATTTCATACATATATGAATTATTTATTTTTAAACCGACAGCGCTGGCCCCGGCGATCGTTTATTTTTATAATGGCCTTTCACCAAACCAACATAGGTACAACGGCACCATGACAACTGACGTTCAAAGTTGCGCCAAAAAAAGCCGTGGCCGACCGAAGGTGTTCGACAGGGATGCGGCGCTGGACAAAGCCATGACACTCTTCTGGCAGCACGGCTATGAGGCGACCTCGCTCGCCGATCTGGTCGAGGCGACAGGAGCAAAAGCCCCCACCCTGTATGCGGAATTTGTGAATAAAGAAGGCCTATTCCGCGCAGTGTTGGATCGTTACATTTCGCGCTTTGCCGCGAAGCACGAAGCCGTGCTGTTTGCCGAGGGAAAATCCGTCGATCGCGCGTTGCGTGACTACTTCACGGCGGTCGCCACCTGCTTTACCAGCAAAGAGACGCCGGCCGGCTGCTTTATCATCAATACCTCCGCCGCGCTGGCCGCCTCCTCGACGGATATCGCCAATACCATCAAATCCCGCCATGCGATGCAGGAGCAGGCGCTAACCCAGTTTCTGCAGCAGCGGCAGGCGCAGGGCGAACTGCCCGCGGGCCGCGATGTCGCGCAGCTGGCGCAATTTCTTAACTGCGTTCTGCAGGGGATGTCGATTAGCGCCCGGGAAGGCGCGGATTTCGACAAGCTGATGCAAATCACCGATACCACTCTCCGTCTCTGGCCGCAGGTCCTCGAGTCCTGATGCGCCCTGCTTCCGGCGGTATTCTGCCGCCGGATCCGCTCTCCTGTTGGCTTTATCCCCACAAAATAGATTGATTTTTATTACCTTTTCTCGCGCAAGATAAACGCAAATGATATTGATTGCGATATTCATTATGTGCAAAATCCTTTTTTGAGTTTTTCCAGATGTTTCGCATTGTAACGAATACCGGCCGACGCCGGCCCATAACAACGACAAAGCAACTTGCTCATAAAAGGAATGGATATGAAAAAGCGCCTCTGGGTGCTCCACCCTCTGCTGCTGGCCAGCACGCTGCCTGCGCTGGCGGCTCAGTCTGATGAAGACAGCATCATCGTTAGCGCAAACCGCACCCATCGCACCGTGGCCGAAATGGCCCAAACCACCTGGGTCATTGAGGGCCAGGAGATTGAGCAGCAGGTCCAGGGCGGGAAAGAGTTCAAAGACGTGCTGGCGCAGCTGATCCCCGGCATCGACGTCAGCAGCCAGGGGCGGACCAACTATGGGATGAACATGCGCGGGCGCGCGATCGTCGTGCTGATTGACGGCGTCCGGCTCAACTCCTCACGCACCGACAGCCGCCAGCTCGACGCCATCGATCCATTCAACATCGAACATATCGAAGTGATCTCCGGAGCGACCTCGCTGTACGGCGGGGGCAGTACCGGCGGGCTTATCAACATCGTTACCAAAAAGGGGCAGCAGGATCGTCAGGTCGATCTTGAGGTGGGCAGCAAGAGCGGTTTTGCGAACAGCAACGATCATGATGAGCGCGTCGCGGCGGCCGTCAGCGGCGGAACACCACGCATCCGGCCGCTTGTCGGTAGCCTATCAGCGTTTCGGCGGCTGGTACGACGGCAATAACGATGCGCTGATCCTCGATAATACCCAAACGGGGCTCCAGCACTCTGACCGCCTCGACGTGATGGGGACGGGGACGATTGAGATCGATGATAACCGCCAGCTGCAGCTGGTCACCCAGTATTATAAAAGCCAGGGCGATGATGACTACGGTCTGTGGCTCGGGAAGAACATGTCCGCGGTCACCAGCGGCGGCAAAGCGTATACCACCGACGGGCTCAATTCCGACCGTATCCCCGGCACCGAACGCCATCTGATCAGCCTCCAGTACTCCGATGCCGACTTTTTCGGCCAAAATCTGGTGAGCCAGGTGTACTATCGCGATGAGTCCCTCACCTTCTATCCGTTCCCGACGCTCACGAAAGGTCAGGTCAGTAGCTTCTCCTCGTCGCAGCAGGATACCGATCAGTATGGGGCCAAGCTGACCCTCAACAGCCAACCGCTGGCGGGGTGGGATCTCACCTGGGGTCTCGACGCCGATCATGAGACCTTTAATGCCAACCAAATGTTCTTCGATCTGCCACAATCGATGGCCTCCGGCGGGTTGCACAACGAATCGATCTACACTACCGGCCGCTACCCGGGATACAGTATTTCCAATGTCGCGCCATTCCTGCAGTCCAGCTACGATCTGAACGATATCTTTACCGTCAGCGGCGGGGTACGCTACCAGTGGACCGAAAACCGGGTCGACGACTTTGTCGGCTACGCCCAGCAGCAGGATATCGCCAACGGCAAAGCGCGCTCCGCCGACGCCATCAAAGGCGGCAAAACCGATTACGATAACTTCCTCTTTAACGCCGGGATCGTGGCCCACCTGACCGAGCGTCAACAAACCTGGTTTAACTTCTCGCAGGGCGTCGAGCTACCGGACCCTGGTAAATACTATGGCATCGGTAAATATGGCGCTGCGGTGAATGGTCATCTGCCGCTGATCTCCAGCGTCAACGTCGATGACTCGCCGCTGCAGGGGATCAAAGTTAACTCGTACGAGCTGGGCTGGCGCTACACCGGCGATAACCTGCGCACCCAGCTGGCGGCGTACTACTCGACCTCGGATAAGACCATTGTCGTCAACCGCACCGACATGACCATCGACGTTCAGTCCGACAAACGGCGTATTTACGGCGTTGAGGGGGCGGTCGACTACTTTATTCCGGATAGCGACTGGAGCGTCGGCGGTAACTTCAACGTGCTGAAATCCCAGGTGCAGACCGACGGCCGCTGGCAAAAATGGGACGTCACCCTCGCCTCGCCGTCTAAAGCCACCGCCTGGGTGGGCTGGGCGCCGGATCCGTGGAGCCTGCGCGTGCAGAGTCAGCAGGTATTTGACCTCAGCGATGCCGCCGGCAACAAGCTGGAAGGCTATAACACCGTCGATTTTATCGGTAGTTACGCGCTGCCGGTGGGGAAAGTGACCTTCAGTATCGAAAACCTGCTTAACGAAGACTATGTCACTATCTGGGGCCAGCGCGCGCCGCTGCTCTACAGCCCAACCTACGGCAGTTCATCGCTGTATGAGTACAAAGGTCGTGGCCGCACCTTTGGTCTGAACTACGCCTTAACCTTCTGATAAAAAAAGCCCCTCAGCCTGAGCGATTGAGGGGCTAATCACTACACAAATCTGTTTTTAGATTTTGTTGTTCAGGACCAGCTGGCCGTTGTTGTCCAGCGGGATCTGGCTGCCGGGATCGTGATCCATGCGGATTTTCCCCTGCTGATCGCCTATCTTATAGGTCACATCGTAGCCGAGCATTTTATCGGATTTGTCATACACCGTTTTGCAGCGCTGCTGGGTGGTGGTGTAGGTATCGTTGTCCTGCATCGCGCCCTGGATCTGGTTGCCTGCATAGCCGCCGCCCAGCGCACCTACGACCGTCGCCACGCTGCGTCCGTGACCGCCGCCAAACTGGTGGCCAATCACCCCGCCCGCCACCGCGCCCAGCACCGAACCGGCGATGCGGTTTTCATCCTGTACCGGACGACGATGAGTCACCGTGACATTGCGGCATTCCTGACGCGGCGTTTTCACGGTTTCTTTAATCGGTGTACTGGAGACCACTTGCGCATACTGCGGGCCGCGATCCAACACGTTGAGACCAGCGACAGCTGCAACGCCCAGCGCGGCAGCCACGCCTATCCCTATACCCGCCAACATAGATTTATTCACGGGAGTTCCTCCTTTGTTGCTGTTGATACAATTTTGCAACCGGAGCCGGGAGGGCGCAAATCAGATAGCGGATGAAAAGTGCGAGAATTCGCTGCAAATCAAAGGGATTCAGAGGATTCCGAGCGGGATCTCTGCGGTTCCAGCAGAAGAGCCCGGAGGCGCCCTCAGAGCGCGCCTCCGGGTCGCGACAGCGATTAGTGCAGCTTCAGGCGCGGGCGAATGATGCGGTTGATGCGCCCAACCAGCATCATCAGGCCGGTCTTGAAGTAACCATGCAGAGCAATCTGGTGCATACGGTACAGGGAGATGTACACGAAGCGCGCAATGCGCCCTTCCACCATCATCGAACCGCGCATCAGGTTACCCATCAGGCTGCCGACGGTGGAGTAATTTGACAGCGACACCAGCGAGCCATGGTCTTTATAGGTGTATGCCTTCAGCGGTTTGCCTTTCATCTGCGCCAGGATGTTGTTCAGCGCGCAGGTAGCCATCTGGTGCGCCGCCTGGGCCCGCGGAGGCACAAAGCCGCCTTCCGGACGGGCGCAGGAGGCGCAGTCGCCGATGGCGAAAATATCCGCATCGCGGGTAGTCTGCAGCGTCGGCTCGACCACCAGCTGATTGATACGGTTGGTTTCGAGGCCGCCGATCTCTTTCATGAAATCTGGCGCTTTGATCCCCGCCGCCCAGACCATTAGATCCGCCTCAATATATTCGCCATCTTTAGTGTGCAGGCCGCCCGCATCCGCGCTGGTGACCATGGTCTGCGTCAGAACCCGTACGCCCAGCTTAGTCAGCTCATTATGCGCTGCCCCGGAAATGCGCGGCGGCAGCGCAGGCAGAATGCGCTCGCCTGCCTCGACCAGCGTGACGTTCAGCGCTTCGTTGGTCAGCCCTTTGTAGCCGTAGCTGTGCAGCTGTTTCACCGCATTGTGCAACTCAGCGGAGAGCTCCACGCCGGTGGCGCCGCCGCCGACGATGGCGATATTTACTTTACCGTTAGCGCCGAGGTTAGCAGAGTATTTAAGGAACAGGTTGAGCATTTCCTGATGGAAGCGACGCGCCTGGTGCGGGTTGTCGAGGAAAATGCAGTTCTCTTTTACGCCAGGGGTATTAAAGTCATTCGAGGTACTGCCCAACGCCATGACCAGCGTGTCGTACGGCAGTTTACGCTCAGCCACCAGCAGCTCGCCTTTTTCATTGCGCAGCTCGCCGAGGGTGATGGTTTTCCCTTCGCGGTTGATATCAACCACCGAGCCCAGCTGGAACTGGAAACCGTGGTTGCGGGCATGGGCCAGATAGCTCAGCGCATCAACGCCTTCATCCAGAGAACCGGTGGCCACTTCGTGCAGCAGCGGCTTCCACAGATGGCTGTGGTTACGGTCCACCAGAGTGATTTTCGCTTTCTTATGGCGCCCTAACTTTCTCCCCAGCTGAGTTGCCAGTTCCAGTCCGCCAGCGCCGCCACCCACAATTACGATTTTTTTCAATGGCGTAGTCATGTGTACCCCTAAAATTATTAACCAATTGTTAAATAAAAGTTATTGAAATAGCCTTTATTTAACAACAAGTTACGTTAATGAAACCATTCAGCACTGTCGAGAATACCATGAACGGTGCATTGGTCATACCAAAATTGATGTGCATCAAGTTTTGTCGCGTATTTTTTCAGCGAAACCAATAAGTGTAGACATGAAAAAACCCGCGTGGTGAACCCGACGCGGGTTTGGGAACAAGGGAAAAGCAGTTAGCCGAGGGTTTTAAACGCTTTCAGCCGCTGCAGATGCGGCGAGATATTTTTAAACTTATGGGTCTGCTCTTCATCCCAGATAATTTCATAATAGTGGTGCAGGAGATCGGCGGAACGCTGGCTGTCCAACGCCTCGTCCTGGCGGGAAAGCACCACCAGGCAGCGATCGCGGTTCTTCTCGCGGAAGTTGGTCACGCACTTGGTGGCGATGTCAGCATACTCTTCCGGTCGGTCGATTTTGCCTTCCATGTTCTCATGCGGAAACAGGTTTGGATTGAACACCGCCTGGCGGATATCGCACAGAAAACCAATCCGCTCCGCCCAGTAGCCGCCAAGGCCGACGCCGCAGATCAGCGGCCGGTCATCGGCAGTGAGCTGCAGCATTTTATCGACCTCTTTCAGCAAATGCTGCATATCGTGCTTGGGATGCCGCGTGCTGTAGCTAATCAACCGCACGTCCGGGTCGATAAACTGCAGCTGCATAACCTTCTCATGGTTACCGGGGCTGTTCGAGTCAAAACCGTGTAAATAGATAATCATCGCATCCTCACCAGACAACAACGCCCCGTAGAGCGTTACGCGGACTTCGCCTCTTGCCAGCGCGCATGAAGCTGCTCCAGCTGGGCACTCACCGTTTTCCAACGGGCTGAATCCCTTAACTCCTGACGGGAAAAGGAACCTTTATGATACAATTTCGTAACACGCTCTGCTTTGATCGGCGACAGGTTATCCAGCACACTGACCGCGCCTTTACGATTATTGCAGACGAGGATCATATCGCAACCGGCGTCGAGCGATGCCTGACCGCGTTCGGCATAGCTGCCCATGATCGCCGCCCCTTCCATCGACAGATCGTCGGAGAAAATCACCCCGTCAAAGCCCAGTTCGCCGCGCAGCACCGTTTTCAGCCAGTACGCCGAGCCGCTGGCCGGACGCGGATCGAGCTCCGGGTAAATCACATGCGCCGGCATAATGGCATCCAGACGCTGCTCGGCGATAAGGCTTTTGAACACCGCCATATCATGGTCGCGGATAACCGATGCCGCCCGCGGATCGAACGGCGTCTCTTTGTGCGAATCGGCAGTCACCGCCCCGTGACCCGGGAAGTGTTTGCCGGTGGTTTTCATGCCCGCGGCGTGCATCCCGTCAATGAAGTGACGCGCCATCGTCAGCGCTTTCTGTGGATCTTCATGATAAGAACGTTCGCCGATTGCGGCGCTGATATGGCCGACGTCCAGCACTGGCGCAAAACTAATATCGATATCCATGGCGATCATTTCGCTGGCCATCAGCCAGCCGGCTTCGGCGGCCAGTTTGCCCCCCTCTTCCATCCCCAGCAGCGCGGCGAAAGACTGGGCCGCCGGTAAACGGGTAAACCCTTCGCGGAAACGCTGAACCCGCCCCCCTTCCTGATCGACCGCCACCACCAGGTGGTTCCGGGAGGCGTCGCGGATCTGGCGCACCAGCTCGCGCAGCTGCGCCAGATCGTGATAATTTCGGGTAAAGAGGATCAACCCTCCCACCAGCGGATGCGCCAGAATTTCTCGCTCTTCCGCATCCAGCTCATACCCTTCGACATCCAACATCACTGGGCCCACACTGACCTCTCTTATCCTTTACGTTCGTTGTCTAACTGACACCATGTTTCATCTGCCAGCGTGATAAATTGCCGGTCCCCGCTCTGCCGCCAGCGCATTTCATACCAGCCCGCCATCAACAGCAGTACCCACGGGCGCCAGAGTACAACCTGCCGCCAAAGCAGCTGCGCGTCGATGGCCGCCCGCCGGGCATACGCTTCTACCAGCCGACGGCGCTCGCCAGGCGTGATCCACACCGCGGCCAGCTCCAGCGCGATATCGCCATCACCGGCATATTCCCAGTCGATCAGCCTCAGGCCGGACTCATTATGAATAATATTGCCGGCATGGACGTCCATGTGCAGCGGCGCCAGCCGCAGGGGACGGGGCTCGCCCTGGCGGCGCAGCCGCTGATGCCAGCGCAGCCAACGCGGCTTGCGCCGCGCCGGATCGCACCTCTGCCAGTACTGGGCCAGCAGTGGTGTAAGGCTAACCCGCCAGCCAAACCGCGGTTGCTGATGCAAATCATACAATAAGCCTGACAGCTGCGGGGAGGCCGGTAACTCGCTTTTCACCTCCCCTGCGCAATACTCCACCACCATCCAGCAGGGTGAGTAAAACAGCGGGGTTGGCGCCAGCCTGGCAGGCAGTCGGCGGAGTGCGTGATACTGACGGCGAAAATAGTAAGTGGCGGCAGACGGATCGTGCGGCTGACGCAGCACGTGCCGCCGGTCGCCGTCGCTGATAATCACACTGCCGCCGCTGAGGCCACTCTGGCTCAGCGAGGCGACAGGATGATAATGGGGAAAGAAGCGCGACAAGAGCTCGTCGCGCGTTAGCTTATTGTTGCTGAACAGCACCTTTACCTGACCAGATTATCTCACCGGTTTGCACCAGCATGAGCTGCATTTTCAGCTCAGGCGCGTTGACGTTGCCGGTGGCATTGGAGTAAAGCACATACTGCGCGCCCACGTTGCGGGCGATGCCCATGGCTTTGCTGCGGCTGCCAAGGCTGTCCTGCGGCGACAGGCCCAGCTGCTGCTTGGCGACCGCCAGCTGCTGCGCCGATACCAGGGTAAATTTGCCGTTACCGGCCAGCGCACTACGTAGCGCAGTGGTGGCTTCTCCAGCATTCAGCGAACCGTTGGTGCGGTTGTTCACGCTGTCAACCAGCAGAATACTGCCGGCATTGACCCCACTCGCCTGCAGCATCTGCCCCACCAGCGGCTGAACCGCGCCGTTCCAGTCATAATGACGCACGCGCGGCGCCGGCTGACCCGACTGCTGATCCTGATGCTCAATCGGCCCAGGCTGCGCCGGGACAGAGGGCACCGCCGGTACGGTCGGCACCGTGGGCTGCGGCTGCGCAGGCTGCTGCGGCTGCGGTTTGGCCTCTTCTACCGGCGCGGGCTGCTCCCGCAACCCCGCACAGCCTGCGAGGAATATCGCCAGTGCTGTGATTAACGCATAGCGACACATTTTCATCATTATAATTACCCCTTACAGATAAAGATAAAGGCGGGCCTTATGCGCCCCCAGGATATTGGCGCTGCCATATAACGTGACCGAGGAGCGGGCCGGTACCACGATGGTGCGCGGCGCGTCCAGCGGATGCATCTCCAGCCCTCGGGCGTCATACCAGAAAAAACGATAGTGCACGGTAACCGGCTGCTGGCGCTCGTTATATAGCGTTGAGGAGGCGGTAGCCTGAATCTCTGTCGCCACGACGGCAGGCTCGCTGGCGCTGATCCCCGCCGCCAGCACGCTCGACTCCATCACCAGCGCCTGCTGGTCAGAAACCGGGATCTCCGGGTGTGAACTACACCCGGCGAGTAGCCCCGCCGCCAGACACGCGCCCAAAAGGGTCCTGAGCATGACGTTAGCCTTTGTGCGCCAGCATCGGGCCAAGCGGACGACCGCCCAGCAGATGCATATGGATATGGTACACTTCCTGGCCGCCGTGGCGGTTGCAGTTGACGATCAACCGATAGCCATCGTCGGCAAGACCTTCATCGCGGGCGATCTTCGCCGCGACGGTCATCATCCGGCCCAGCGCCAGCTCATGTTCAGCGGTGACGTCATTTACGGTAGGAATCAGAACATTCGGGACAATCAGAATATGGGTGGGCGCCTGCGGGGAGATGTCGCGAAAAGCGGTCACAAGCTCATCCTGATAGACAATATCCGACGGGATCTCCCGGCGAATGATTTTGCTGAAAATCGTTTCTTCTGCCATGACTGATTCCTTATAAGTTTTATCCCGTGCGCTGGCCTGCTTCTGCAGATAAACGCGGACGCACAGGTTCCGCTAAGAGTATGAGCGACATTCTCCCTCTCTTTCAACCTGAAAGCTCTTTTTCTTATTCAACTATAGACTTAGCTGCTGAGGGAATAAGCATATGGCGGACTGTTTTCAGGGTTATCGCTTGTGGGGCACCGACTTTAGCGCATAAAAAAGGCAGCCAGTTGGCTGCCTTAGTCTCCCCGATACTACGTCTTAACTGTTACGGATGTACTCATCCATTTCAGTTTTCAGGTTATCGGACTTGGTACCGAAGATGGCCTGTACGCCAGAACCTGCCACTACCACGCCAGCGGCGCCCAGTTTTTTCAGGCCAGCCTGGTCAACTTTCGCTACATCCGCCACGCTAACACGCAGACGAGTAATACATGCGTCGAGGTTGGTGATGTTCTCTTTACCGCCGAAAGCGGCGACCAGAGCCGGAGCCATCTCGCTGGTGGCGCCAGCTTTGCTCTCTTCGGTGGTGTCTTCACGACCCGGTGTTTTCAGATCCAGGGCTTTAATCAGCACACGGAAAATGACGTAGTACACGATCGCATAGCAGATACCAACAATCGGGAACAGCCACAGTTTGCTGCTGTTACCGGACAGCACGATAAAGTCGATCAGGCCGTGAGAGAACGAGGTACCGTCACGCATACCCAGCAGGATACAGATCGGGAACGCCAGGCCCGCCAGAATGGCATGGATAACGTACAGGATCGGCGCCACGAACATGAACGAGAACTCGATCGGCTCGGTGATACCGGTCAGGAACGAGGTCAGCGCGGCGGAGATCATGATGCCGCCCACTTTGGCGCGGTTTTCCGGTTTAGCAGAGTGCCAAATAGCGATAGCCGCTGCCGGCAGACCATACATTTTGAACAGGAAGCCGCCAGACAGTTTGCCCGCCGTCGGGTCGCCTGCCATGTAGCGCGGGATATCGCCGTGGAACACCTGACCAGCCGCGTTGGTGTATTCGCCGATCTGCATCTGGAAAGGAACGTTCCAGATGTGATGCAGACCAAACGGCACCAGGCAACGTTCGATGAAACCGTAGATACCAAACGCCACCACTGGGTTCTGATAAGCAGCCCACTGGGAGAAGGTTTGGATCGCGGAGCCGATCGGCGGCCAAATGAAGGAGAGGATCACGCCGGTGAAGATAGCGGCCAGACCAGAGATAATCGGCACAAAACGCTTGCCCGCAAAGAAGCCGAGATATTCTGGCAGCTTGATGCGATAGAAGCGGTTGAACATGTAGGCGGCGATAGCACCGGAGATAATACCGCCAAGCACGCCGGTATCAGCAAGGTGTTTTGCCGCAATCTCGTCAGCAGGTAAATGCAGCACCAGCGGCGCAACAACCGCCATGGTTTTCACCATGATGCCGTAAGCCACGACTGCAGCCAGTGCGGATACACCGTCGTTATTGGTGAAGCCTAGGGCCACACCGATAGCGAAGATCAGCGGCATATTGGCGAAAACTGAACCGCCTGCTTCTGCCATAACGTGGGAGACCACGGCTGGCAGCCAGCTGAAGTTAGCGGAACCGACGCCCAGCAGAATACCTGCGATA
>OGDM01000271.1_pt1 | contig 23371 bp, 17 predicted proteins | sample 1570491 | NCBI WGS metagenome assembly OGDM01 (sample SAMEA2582159, study PRJEB24529) | metagenome
AAATATCCCCCGTTGCGTGGCGCTATCGAAACGATTCATGTTGTTCGACGAGCCGTAGATGCCCGTAAGAAGCCAAACATTGTTTTTGTATATACCCTATTCATTGAGGTTCATAATGAAGCTCAAGTCATGAAGAAGCTTGGTAAAGAAAAGGATGTATCTGTATTTGCTGCAGAAGATCCAGAACCTATTATTTTGGGGTCTGTACCATTAGCACATCGTCCTGTTGTTATGGGCTTTGGCCCTGCGGGGATGCTGGCAGCCTTTTACTTAGCTCGTGAAGGCTATCGCCCTATCGTACTTGAACGCGGTCAAGATGTAGATACACGTAGTCATGATGTAGAAACATTTTGGAAAAAGGGCGTATTTAAACCTGAATCCAACGTACAATTTGGGGAAGGTGGCGCAGGAACTTTTTCCGATGGTAAGTTGACAACTCGTATTACCCATCCGCGTTTACATGAGATATCTAAATACTTTGTTGAGTTTGGTGCGCCTGAAGAAATCTTATATAAACATAAACCTCATGTAGGTACTGATAAATTGCGTACTATGGTAAAAGTCATGCGTGAGCGCATCATCGAATGGGGTGGTGAAGTCCGTTTTGGTTCTAAGGTAACGGATTTGTTTATTGAAAATGACCGTATCGTAGGCGTTGAAGTTAATGGTAGTGAGCGTATTGATACGACTGTTGTTTTGTCTGGTGTAGGCCACAGTGCGCGTGACACATACGAAATGCTTTATAAACGCAATGTGGAAATGACGGCAAAACCATTTGCTATCGGTGTTCGTATTGAACATAATCAGGCTGTAATTGATGAGTCCCAATATGGTGTAGAACCATCTAGCTTGGGCCTCGGTGCAGCAGAATATTCTCTCGTATACCACGATAAAGAAACAGGCCGTACTGCGTATAGCTTCTGTATGTGCCCAGGAGGTCAAGTAGTAGCATCTGCCTCTGAAAATGGTGGCGTTGTCGTAAATGGCATGAGTTTGTACGCTCGTGATAGCGGTGTTGCTAATAGTGCTATCGTGGTTAACGTGGGTCCAGATGACTTTGGTACTCATCCATTAGATGGCGTTGCATTCCAACGAGAATGGGAACGAAAGGCCTATGAGTTGGGCGGATCTAATTTCCATGCACCTGCACAAACAGTAGGGCAGTTTTTAGGGCTTTCACAAGCACCTAGTGTACAAAATAGTATATATAGCTACGAGCCAGGTGTCGTGAATTGCGATTTACATGATTGCTTGCCACCGTTCGTCACATCCGTATTAGAGCGAGCCTTGCCATACTGGGGTCGTCGTATCCGTGGATTCGATGATCCTGCGGTGTGTATGACAGGCGTTGAAACGCGTACCTCTGCACCGCTCCGTATGGGACGTAATGAAGAACGCATTTCTCCTACTGTAGGAGGTTTCTATCCTATGGGTGAGGGGGCTGGCTATGCAGGGGGAATTATGAGTGCTGCCCTTGATGGCGCGGAAACAGCCATTTTATGTATGGCAAAATACGCTAAACCTAATTAGTGGAGAATTATACTGATGAATTGAATTACAGTATAGATTCATACTATTTATGTAATATAGATGTGACTTTATAGTAGGTATGCTTTCTATATTATGATATAATACACAACAGTAATTATTGAAAAGATACACACGGTAGATATATAGACTTGTGAAACTTTCACAAATCCTTAGAGGAGGATAATTATGGCTCGTTTATTTGGTACAGATGGTGTACGTGGTGTTGTTAATGAGTTTTTAACGCCGGAATTAGCCTATCATTTAGGTCGTGCGGCAGGAACTCATTTTGGTAAGGAAAAGGAACATCCTACGTTCTTGATTGGGCGCGATACGCGAATTTCTGGTTCTATGCTTGAAAGTGCATTAGCAGCGGGCATTTGTTCTGTTGGCGGTAATGTAGTGATTGCAGGCGTTATCCCAACTCCAGCAGTAGCTTACCTTGTACGTCAACAAGGCTTTGATGCAGGTGCTGTTATTTCTGCATCTCACAATCCATATCCAGATAATGGTATTAAATTCTTTGATGGCAACGGCTATAAATTGCCAGATGAAGTAGAAGATCAATTAGAACAATATGTTCGTCAAAGTGCAGATAATGAATTGCCACGTCCAACAGGTGATGGCATTGGTACCATTGAGTACAATAGCAATTTAGCTCATTTCTACGCTCACTTTGTTCGCCATACAATTGATACATCCCTTGAAGGTTTGACTATCGTATATGATGGTGCGAACGGTGCTGCATCTAGCGTAGGTCCTGAAATTTTATCTGGTCTTGGCGCTAAAGTAATCAACATCAATGTAAATCCAGATGGCTTGAATATCAATGATCACTGTGGTTCTACACATATCGAAGGCTTACAAGTGGCTGTACAACAACATAATGCAGACCTTGGTATTGCTAACGATGGTGATGCGGACCGTTGCTTATTGGTAGACGAAAAAGGTCAAGTTCTTGATGGTGACCAAATCATGCTATTGTGTGCTCTTAAATTGAAAGAAGAAGGCAAACTCAAAGATGATACTGTAGTTGGTACTGTTATGAGTAATATTGGGTTCCATAAAGCGGCAGAAGAACTAGGAATGAAAACAGTTTCTACTGCTGTTGGTGACCGTTATGTATTGGAATACATGCGTGAACATGACCTCTCCGTTGGTGGTGAGCAATCTGGTCACGTAATCTTCTTAGATCACAATACAACTGGTGATGGCATGTTAACAGCTGTTCAAGTGGCGGCTCTTATGAAAGAAAAAAATCAACCACTTTCTGAGTTGGCTAGCATTATGACTAAGTATCCTCAAGTTCTTATCAACGTTCGCGTTGCTACAAAAACAGGTTGGGAAGACAATGATATTATCAAAGCAGCTATTGTGACAGCAGAAGGTGAACTTGGTGATGAAGGCCGCGTTCTCGTTCGTGCATCTGGTACGGAACCACTTATTCGCGTAATGGCTGAAGGTCCTAACCAAGAAGAACTACAAGCACTATGTCAAGAAATTGCCGATATTATCGGTAGAGAACAAGGGTTGGCGGACTAACTCTTAATGAGTAGTTTGATACTACTCCGTTTGGTTCCATTCTACAATTTGATATTAAAAGTATCCCCTCCTATATATGTCCCTTTGCTCCGTCCTACGTAAAGTCGCTGCAGGAACATATATAGGAGGGTATTTATTTTATATTTATCTAGGATGGTTACCGAATGGAACCGTCACTATGGCGCAAATATTTCTGCATTATACCATTTCTACTCATTAAGAGTTATTTCGCATATGAGGGGGAGGATAGACGAGATGATGCAATTCATCTTATATATAGTTAAGAACTGTGTTGCTGTTACTATAGGTACATATATAGGATGTAATTTATGTTATTATAGCGATATAGCGAGAAATGAACTGAAAAAGCACTACTTTGAATTGTAATCATTCAGAGTAGTGCTTTTGTTATTATTTATCAGCCACAACGAGTTTGTATCCATTTAAGTGAATGTTACTGTTTGTTGTGTCTTCGTTTGTTAAGGATTTTACATAGCTGTCGCCTGTGAGTGTCCAGGTAGAGTCTTTGCTGAGTTTCATTGTAATTTCTTTAGCTGTGTTGTCTGTGTTTACAGCGCCTACGAGGCTGGATCCATTAGTCATGTCTAGTGCGACAGTGCTGATGGAGTCGGCTACGATGTTACCGTTAAGTTCTTGGTTGGATGCGCGAAGTGTGAGGTGACCACCGTTTTCACCATCTTTACCCCAGCGGGAGTCTGCTGCGGCTTTCACGAGTGTGGTAGTATTTGGCATTACAATTGCGTTGCCTGTAAGGTCTACTTCGGCTGTAGTGTTGTTTACATAGATGAAAGCGCCTGTACCATGAGTTGTAAGTGTGTTATTTTCTGCTTTTAAACGAGCAATACCGCTTTCAGCATCACCGGAGAAACTTTGGTATAGCATGAAGCCATTATCGTGGTAGCCTGTAACATTAGAGTTCGTAAGGGTAATGGAGTTTTTACCTTCTACGACGCCTATTTCACTCTTGTTAGCTACGCCGTTGATACTGTTTGCTGTAATATTGCCGGTGGAGTAGATAACAGGGCTACCCGCACCATAGGTTGTTAGCTTGGCTGCTTCTGCATTAATGGTGCCTTCGCCACGGTCTGTAGCAAGCGTAGCAGAGTGAGCCCCTTCAGTGGTGATGGTTAAATTTTTACCATTTACAGTGCCTTTGTAGGTCGCATCTAAGCCGCGAGAGGAGTCGCCCTTAGTGTGAATATTTGTATTTTCTATATTAATAACAGAGCCTTCGCCAGTGGCAAATACCGCATTAGAGCCAATACTATTAGATGTAATATTACTATTTTTAATGCTCGTTTGACTGCCTTCGATGCCGAGCACTACTGCATTTTGTCCGCGGAAATTACTGTTGTCATCATTTGTGGTGTTACCCTGTTTATTAAATACGCTGCTATCGATGGTGATAGTGGCTTTGTTTTTTCCGATGAAAGCATTTTGATCGCTTGTAGTATTGTCGAATCGTTGGTGTTCTAATGTTTTATTTTCACTAATAACAGATGTGCCTGTGAAAGTACTAGGATTAGCTTCCTTATGAGGCGTTGGTTCATTAATTTCTCCTGTCTTTACATCATCTGGTCTAGGTACATCGTTTTTAGGTGTATTAGCGTTAGGCACATCAGCCTTAGGGGCAGATATGCTTTGTGTTAGAACATTAGCTTGTATTGGTTCTGCACCAAAGGTAGGGGCGAATGCGAGTGCTGCGAGGGCGCCACCCGCTAAAGCGGGAACGATGAAACGTCTTAAAGTTTTATAGTTACGTGAATGTGTCATATATAATAACCTCCAAATATTTATTGCGCGATAAAATCGAATTGTGTAAAATTAAGATTGTAAGAAGTATAGTAATTATCTGTGAAAATAGTATGAATGATACATGGGATTTATAAACAAATATTAACTGTGATGTTTAGATATGTCGATGAGGATATCTTGCTTTCACCATTACTTATCACGTATAATATAGATTGGTATATGATGTATACTGTTAAGATCTGCCGTATCTTATAGAAAGGAGTTCCCTAATTCGTAAAGGCGAATAGCGCAAGTACCCGCGAAGGCAGTCGTTAGGGTAGACGAGGTGAAGAGTCATCGAATCATCAGCGGATGCTCTTCCGGCATATTCATGTCGTAACAGATATTAAAAAGCCCATTGGTAACGATGGGGACAAAGTGTATCTGAATGAATTGTATTCAAATACTATTTGATACATAATTTGAACATTAACTTAGATCGTTAAGTTAGAATAGTAATTAGTTAGCCTTAGTTTTTGGCTGGGGCTAGAAATACCCCCAGTTATAGGAGGATATACTTATGTGCGGTATCGTAGGATACATTGGCTTTAATCAAGCATCTGATTTCTTGTTGGACGGTATGGCGAAATTAGAATACCGTGGTTATGACTCTGCAGGTATTGCTGTTATCGGCCCTGAAAATGTAATTAAAATTCAAAAGAAGGTTGGCCGCCTTGCTAATCTTGAGGCGATTGTAAAAGCAGATCCTAATGAAGGGACTATAGGTATTGGTCATACTCGTTGGGCTACTCATGGTCGCCCATCTGATATGAACGCCCATCCTCATGCATCTGAAGATGGTAAATTTGCTGTTGTACACAACGGTATTATTGAAAATTACATGCCTTTAAAAGAAGAGCTCATTGAAAAAGGGTACCATTTCAAATCTGAAACTGATACAGAAGTAGTAGCTCATTTATTAGAAGATATGTATGATGGCGATTTCGTAGGCACAGTACGTCGCATGCTAGCTCGTGTTGATGGGGCCTATGCTCTTGAAATCATCTGTGCTGATGAGCCAGATAAAATCATTTGTACTAAAAAAGAAAACCCATTGGTTATCGGTCTTGGCAAAGGCGAAAACTTTGTAGCATCTGATATTCCAGCTATCATTAACTACACACGTGATACATACATTTTGAGCGATGGTGAATTAGCTATCGTAACTCGTGATAATGTATCCGTATTTGACCGTGAAGGTAATGCTATCGATAAAGAAGTATTCCACGTAAGTTGGAATGCAGAGGCTGCTGAAAAAGGCGGTTATGAACACTTCATGTTGAAAGAAATTCATGACCAACCTAAAGCTGTACGTGATACATTCGGTACACATATCTCCGAAGATGGTAAAACAGCAATCTTTGATGAGTTGAATTGGACTGCTGACGATGTAGCAGCTTTCAATAAAATCCTCATCGTTGCATGTGGTACAGCATACCATGCAGGTCTTGTAACAAAACAATATATTGAAAACTTGGCGCGCATTCCTGTAAGTGTGGAAATTGCATCTGAGTACCGTTATAGCAATCCGTTGACTGATGATAAAACATTATGTATCGTTATCAGTCAATCCGGTGAAACATCCGATACATTGGCTGCTTTGAAAGAGGCTAAACGTCATGGCGCTAAATCCTTGGCAATTACAAACGTAGTAGGTTCCAGTATTTCCCGTGAAGCAGATAATACTGTGTACACATGGGCAGGTCCTGAAATCTCTGTAGCGTCTACAAAAGCGTATACTACTCAATTAGTAGCAGGCTTGTTGTTCGCTGTATACCTTGGCCAATTAAATGGTAAAATGGATCCGGCTTTAGGCGAAGAAATCCTTTGCGGTGTTAAAAACTTGCCTACATTGATTCATGAAATCTTTGAAGTAGACGAAGATATGAAAGCCTTTGCAAAACATTATGGCTTCAAATCTGATGCGTTCTTCTTGGGTCGTGCTATCGACTACGCAGTAGCGATGGAAGGTGCTTTGAAATTGAAAGAAATTTCTTACATCCATGCTGAAGCATATGCTGGTGGCGAATTGAAACATGGTACATTAGCTCTTATTGAAGAAGGCGTACCTGTTATCGCATTGGCTACACAAGAGGATGTATACGATAAGATGATCAGTAACATCCGCGAAGTAAAAGCTCGTGAAGCGGTTGTAATCGGTATCGGCATGAAAGGTGACGAAGAATTATCTAAACACGTAGACCATACAATCTATGTTCCACGTGCAAATAAATTCATCGCTCCAATCCTTGCAGTTGTACCGTTGCAATTATTAGCATACTATGCAGCGATTACACGCGGCGCAGATGTAGATAAACCACGTAACTTAGCTAAATCTGTAACCGTAGAATAATATATATAACCAACAGTGCTTCGGCACTGTTGGTTTATTTCAATATAGGGAGACTATTATGGCAGTTATATTTTCCGGCATCCAACCAAGTGGTGAGTTAACACTTGGTAACTATTTGGGGGCTTTACGTAATTTCTTAGACTATCAAGATACTGACGAATGTTATTATTGTATCGTTAACCAACATGCGATCACTGTACCGCAAGATCCAAAAGAGTTATTCCAAAATACTCGTAATTTGGCTGCGTTGTACCTAGCGGTTGGCCTCGATCCTAAAAAGGTAACATTGTTCGTACAATCCGAAGTACCTGAGCACGTTAAACTCGGTTGGGTTATGCAATCTATCAGCTATGTTGGCGAATTAGAGCGTATGACGCAGTATAAAGACAAGTCTCAAAAGCAAGGTGACTCCATTCCTACAGCATTGCTTACGTACCCACCATTGATGGCGGCAGATATCTTGTTATATGGTACAAACTATGTTCCTGTAGGTGAAGACCAAAAACAACATCTTGAGTTGACTCGTAATTTGGCAGAGCGTTTTAACCGTAGATTCGGTGAAACTTTCGTAGTACCTGATATCAAGGTAGGCGAAGGTGGTGCTCGCGTTATGAGCTTACAAGAGCCAACTAAGAAAATGAGTAAATCTGATGATAATCAAAATGCTACCATTCGCCTTTTGGATGCACCAGATTTGATCGTGAAAAAATTGAAACGCGCTCAAACTGACTCTGATAATGCAGTGCGTTACGATAAAGAAAACAAACCGGGCATTTCTAACTTGATGGGCATTTACCGTGCTATCACAAAAGACAGCTATGAAGCTATCGAAGAAATGTATGCCGGTAAAGGTTATGGCGTTTTCAAATCCGATATTGCAGACCTATTGGTGGCAACTCTTGAGCCAATCCAACAACGTTACAATGAGTTGATTGTAAGCCCTGAACTCGATGTTATTCTCGATGAAGGTGCTGCTAAGGCTCATGCTAAAGCAAGTCAAATGTATCGTAAAGTAGAGCAAGCTATGGGCTTGTGTCGTAAATAAAATCATATAGTAGACTTTCAATTTGTGAGGTAAGCCATGACGAAACAAGAGGCGATGGAACGCTTTTCATCAGGTACCGTACAACAGAGCTTAGAAATACATCGTGGAATTCAGTGGGCCGGTCGTATCATCGGTCTGTTGGTTTGCGCCTTAATTGTAAAATATATGCCCTCCGATTGGGCTGAGCGTATATGGTATTATCTGTTGTTGCTCGTCATATTGTGGACCCTTCATAGATTAGGTGAAAGTCAAGCATTTATCTGTGAAAAGGGCCTCGTGTTAAAGCGAAGGCCTTTTTCTGTGAAAGAATACTTTCACAGCCTTTTTCATGGCGATGAATATTTTGTCTTTGTCGATTATGAGCATATAATTGGATTTACTGAAGGTTGGCGTGAGTTGCAGGCTATGAATGGTCATGGTGGGATTTATGTAATACCATTAGATCTCGCACAGGTAGGGTATAAAGACAAAATGGCCATGATTGAAGCGATTCACAAGCATTCAGATACATAATGTATGTGTATATACAAAGGATTTAGTACTATAATCCTGTATGAATCATGAGAGAGCTAAAAATTCTAAAATTCATCAAATTATCTATTTACAACTTTAACGAACTAAAGTATAATACAATCATCGGGTACAGACATGAGTTCTGTACAGCATATATTAGCAAGTAGTTAAAGGTGTAATACACCGTGGAGGATAGTTATGAATTGGAAAAAAATGATGGCCGTTGGCCTTGCAGCAGTATCTATGATGGTATTTGTAACGGGTTGTGGTAGTGATACTAAAACTGCTAATACAGAATTACCTAAGAAAATCGTTATCGGCTTAGATGATAGCTTCCCTCCAATGGGCTTTAAAGATGATAAAGGCGAAATCGTAGGTCTTGATATCGATATGGCTAAAGAAGCAGCTAAACGCGCTGGCATGGATGTGGAATTCAAAGCTATCGACTGGTCTAGTAAAGAAGCTGAGTTGAAATCTAAAAAAATCGACGCTTTATGGAATGGCTTAACAGTTTCTCCTGAACGTGAGAAGAATATCTTGTTCTCCAACACATATATGAAGGATAAACAATACATCGTTGTTCGTAATGAAGATGAATCCATTAAATCTAAAGCAGATCTTGCAGGCAAAGTAGTAGGTGTTCAACAAGCAAGTACTGGTGAATCTGCATTGCAAAACGATCCAAGCGGTAAAACTGTGAAAGAAATTAAATCTTATGCTGATTTCGTAAGTGCTTTCATGGATCTTGGTATTGGACGTGTTGATGCAGTTATCGCAGATGGTGTTATCGCTCGTTACCTTATGACAAAAGAACCTGGTAAATACAAAATCGTAGAAGGTACTGATTACGGTGTTGATAACTTTGCTGTTGGCTTCCGTAAAGATGACACTGCATTACGTGATAAAATCAATGGTATCTTAGCTGAAATGAAAAAAGATGGTACTGCTGATAAAATCGTTGAAAAATGGTTGGGCTCTAGCGCAGACCTAGATAAGAGCGATGCTAAATAGTACAATTCGTGATATACTAATAGTACTATGGTCAGTTTGTACAACAGATAATTAAAGAACGAAATGTACACTAGAGAAGAGGCCAGAAGCCTCTTCTCTAGTCGTGTTTTGAAGGAGTATTCCATGTTAGATTATTTATTGCAGATTATCCCAACCATCGCTGATGGTTTAAAGGTAACCGTATCGCTATTCTGTATTGTATGGATTTTATCCATCCCTGGCGGTATCTTACTTGCTTTGGTACGTCTATCAAAATTTACAGTGCTCGACAAAATTGTTGAAGCCTTCGTATATTTGATGCGCGGCACACCATTAATGTTACAAATTTTATTCGTATATTATGCATTGCCTATCATTACAGATGGAGCAGTCCAAATGGATGATGCTACAGCTGCAGTACTTACATTCGTGTTGAACTACGCAGCGTATTTATGTGAAATTTTCCGTGGTGGTATTCAATCCATTTCTCGTGGTCAGTACGAAGGGGCAAAGGTTCTTGGTTTTACTTATGCTCAAACAATGCGTAAAATCATCTTGCCACAAATGTTTAAACGCGTATTGCCTCCGCTTGCGAACGAAACAATTAACTTGTTGAAAGATACGTCTCTTGTATACGTATTGGCTATGAATGATATCTTGCGTATTACAAAATCTATCGTACAACGTGATTTTGATATTTCTGCATTCCTCGTGGCAGCATTATTCTACTTGATCTTTACCTTTATTTTGACAAATATCTTCAACTACTTAGAAAGACGATTTGCTGTATATGAAGATTAATCTATTCTGTAGTAGTGTGTCGTAGATATGGACTTAGTTGTTTTTAAGGGCTATAGCCGATTTGAAATTACAGCTATTTATTTATACGACGATGTAAGAGGTACTTATGACATTTGTAAATATGGAGCGTATTGAAAAACGCTTTAACAATCAAACTGTATTGCGCGATGTATCGCTCAAAATGGATAGAGGGGAAATCGTTTCTATCATCGGCCCATCTGGGTCTGGTAAATCTACATTTTTACGCTGCTTAGGTCAATTGGAAACCATTGATGGTGGTTCTATTACTGTAGATGGTACTGTCCTTGCTAGTACAGATGCTAATGGCACTGTAAACTATGCTAGCCAAGAAACACAACATGACTTATTATTACGCATGGGCATGGTATTCCAATCTTTCAATTTATTCCCTCATATGACGGTGCTTGATAACATTATGATCGCGCCGCGCATGGTAAAAGGTATGAAAGATGATGAAATTTTACCGATTGCAGAGCGATTACTTAATAAAGTTGGCTTATGGGAAAAGCGCGATATGTATCCATCCCGTTTGTCTGGCGGTCAACAACAACGCGTGGCCATCGCTCGCGCATTGGCGATGAATCCTGAAATCATGCTCTTTGATGAGCCTACATCTGCCCTTGACCCAGAATTAACTGGTGAGGTTCTTAAGACTATTAAACAGTTGGCTGATGATCATATGACGATGATTATCGTAACTCATGAAATGAACTTTGCTCGTGAAGTATCTGATCGTGTCATCTTTATGGCGGATGGTGTTATCCAAGAGGAAGGTACACCAGAACAAATTTTCAACAATCCACAGAACGATAGAACGAAAGCGTTCTTGGAGAACATGTTATAGGAGGTCTTATGAAGTTACGTTTTATTGCTGCTACGTTAGCTGTCATGGCTATGAGCACGACCTCTATTATGGCAGAAGGCTTGCAAGGCACACCTGGAACTCCGATGGCAATCGTAGATTCCCAAAAAGACTCTGCCTCTATTTTGCCAGATCAGTATAAATCGTATGCGACTACGATGAACACAGTAGTTAAGGACTATAAAAATGGCTATACCTTTACGATTCCATGGCGTGTAGCCGATGGTGTTAAGCTAGATATGGATGTGCGTAGTGAAAGTGAGCATATTCAAGGCTATTCTTTCAACCTAGCAGGTCCAACACAAGATGATTCCTATACTGTGTCTTTCACAAAACGCAATAATACACCGCAAGACGGGGTATCTCAAAAGGAATGGAATACGACTTGGTATGGTGTGCCAATCAAGGGCATGTCTGATGAAGAGTACTTGAGCATCTGGCGTCAGCATAGTAATGTCTTTGAAAATAACGATATCGTTGGGGGCTTCTTTAACAAGAAAGGGGCTATATCAGCACGTTGGGATAAGACAACACCAAAATCGTATGCTGAAATGACATCTACAGAGCCTGTTCAATCTGTATTTGAAGCGGAATTCATCATGGATAAGGATCCAACGCATCGCTACAATTTGGCGAGCACCTATGCTCCTATTCAAGGGGAATTTATGGAACAAGGCTTGATGGAACATACAATTCCATCCTTTGAATTACTAAATAAGTCTGGTTCTAGTACAATCAAAGGTGTTAAGCAGTTTATCTCTGGCACAAGTGATATCAGCGTAGCTGAAGGTATTAAATTTGCCTATCCAAAAGGTTTTACCCGTCTAAATGAAAAGGGTAAAATTGCTTTCGCTAAGCATAATGTGCGCCTTGATATTGAATCCTTTACAATCCCCGTACAAGCGGTTAGCACAGGCATGCCTACAATGATGGGCAAACAAATGCTAGGTGATTATTACCTTAAACAATTGGTTGAGGTGAATAAGGCAACCATTACTCGTTATGAAACACATATTATCGATGGTAATGTAATGTTCTACTTGGCAGGTCATATGAAGAATCCTAATACGGCTGATACATCTGCAGCTGCACCAGTATCCTTTGCCGCTACTATTATCTTAGGTAATGAAGGCAATGTAGCCGTGGCTCGTATGATTGGCCCAGCAGGAACTAGCCTTAGCACACCGGAGCTCATCGATGTGCTGGATGGATTCAAATTGACTACTACATTGAATACTAACCAATCATCACAAGTTTTATAATATACACATAATATTCTTTTATTTGTATAAATCTGTATAATTTGTGCTATAATAAAAGAAATCCTCTAGAAAAAGAGGAGTTTTCCTTGATGGTCTAGAATATAATACTATAGGCTAAACGATCTTTGATCATATCCCCTTTGAGGGATTAGAAATAGGAGGGGTTATTATGGTTACCTACAAAACTATTGTCGTACCTACTGATGGTTCTGAAAATGCTAAACGTGCGTTGGAACATGCTCTCGCTGTAGCGGACCGCAACCATGCTGAATTGATTATTGTTCACGTTGCAAATATCGTGTCTGCTATTTCCAATTTCGATCAAACACCAATTTCCGGTGGTTACGTATCTGAACAAATTGCAGAAGATATGGAAGAAACTGGTAAAGAAATTCTTAACGATGTAGTAAAAGAAATTCCTACAGGCGTAAAAGTTAAAAGCGTATTCGAAGTTGGTTCCCCTGGTCCTGCATTATTAGCAGTAGCTAAAAAATATAATGCTGACCTTATCGTAATGGGTAGCCGTGGCCTTGGCCCATTGAAAGGCTTATTCATGGGTAGCGTAAGTAGCTATGTAACTAGTCACTCCACTTGCCCTGTATTGATCATTAAATAATTCATATCCTGTACAGATATGATACAAAAAGAGACTTTGTTGTAACAAAGTCTCTTTTTTATAGCGTAAAAATGATATAATATTTGTATGTATGCCATTTAGGTTTACAAATAAGAACGAAATTAAGTTACATGAGAACAATAAATAAACATAGATAATGGTTTATAAAATGGGGGACTATATGAGCGACAAACAAGAATCATTGCTAAAGCTAGCAGAACTGTTTAAAATCCTGGGTGACCCTACACGCCTTAAAATAGTAGAATTATTATTAGAAAACGAAATGTGTGTAAATCACATTGCAGAAACAATGGGGATGGGACAATCCGCTATTTCTCACCAATTGCGTGTACTCCGTCAAGCAAGACTTGTGACCTATCGCAAGGAAGGTAAAACTGCATACTACTCTCTAAACGATGATCACGTAGAAGGTCTCGTAAGAATGGGTATGGAACACGTATCTCATCAATAGTCATATAGCCGTATTGCATACTATTTGTCTAACTTGATTGGGGATATACAAAAGTACTCATGATATATATATATCCTCTAAAGATATATAAAGTTAAAATATAAGAAAAGGAGCCGTTTATACGGCTCCTTTTTGTATAGGTATACTAGTATTAATATAAAGGGAAGAGGTAATAGGCTATCGTAATAAATAGTGGCATAGTTACTGCTGATAGTATGGTTGTACCCATTACAATTTGCGTAGCGTATTCTGGATTGTTTTTCATCTCGATAGCAATAAGGGCCATATTGATGGCTGTTGGTACGCTATAGGTGATGACAATCGTTTGCGCTGCAATCGGGTGCATAGGACCATAGAAAATTATAAATAATATAGTAATAACTGCAGCAATGAGAGGACTTAAGACGAGACGTAAGGATGTAGCGAGCATAACATCCGCCTTAAAGAAGTTTAATGGCGTTCTGTTAATCTGCACCCCTAAAGCGATCATAGCAACGCCTACAAAGGCATTAGCAAAGATTTTAAGAGGGGCAAAGAAGAATAGACCGTGTAAATCAAATGGTAAGAGCTGGCAAAGTAATGCAAGCGGTATAGCATATACCATAGGCATATGGAAGACTACGCTTAACGCATCCTTTGTGCTCAAACGCCCAGCACCAGCTTGGTAGAAACCATAGGTATTACTTGTAATGGTCTGTATAATCATAATGGATACGACGCTGACAAGACCTAAATCAGCATAGGGGGTTGCGCCATCGATGACGTAAGGCACATTGGTAAATACAAAGATGGCAAGGGCGATGCCCATATTGCCGACATTGTTAAACATAACGCAGTTCTTTAATGTGGCGATTTTTGCTACATCATAACCTTGTATTTTGCCGACTACACCTGAAAGGATAGAGTTCAGTATGAGTACAACTAGTGCACAAAATACGATTTCTAACGTACCTGATGTAAATTTAGCTTCATACATAGCCCTAAATACAAAGGTAGGCAATAATATGTAGAAGTTTAGTTTACTCAGCGTATATAAATCTAGTTTAAATTTTCTATCCAATATAAACCCTACGCCTATCAGTATAAAAATAGGAATCATAGAGTTCATAAATATATGTCCTATTAGCTCGAATATATTCATTATCTCACCTAGAGTTTCTTATTAATTTAGTATGGATTTAATGTATAGTATTATCATACCATAGTATGTATTGTTCGGGGCTTAAAAGTTTTATCCATTATGATTTCTTATGGTATTCATCAGAAATATATATGCAAAATGTGAGTTTTTACATACATATTAATTAACAAATATATAGTATAATGTGAATATATTGTATATTTAGTTTGTTCTTTGAACGTGTCTCTACGGTGAGTAACCATAGCTTTCACAGTGTGGAGTCCAAAGGGATGCACAGGAGGAATTATGAAACGAATTCTATTAGTATTAATGAGCGTTTTCATGCTGGCCTTGTTAGTGGGGTGTGGTAGTGACACAAACAAAGCAGCAGATTCTGCTAAACCAAGCACATCTGAAAAGATTACTGTACAAGCGGCAGCGAGCTTGAAAGGTGCTCTTACTGAATTGGCAGAGTCCTACAAAAAGAGTCATAACTTATCAGACGACCAAATTGCTATTAACTTTGCTGGTTCTGGCACATTGCGCCAACAAATTGAACAAGGCGCACCAGCTAGCTTATTCATCTCTGCTGACGAAAAGAATATGAAAATGTTGCAAGACAAAGACCTTGTAACAGATGTTAAACCATTTGTAACTAATGAATTAGTTCTTGTAGTTCCAAAAGGCCAACCTAAAATTGAATTAAATCAAATTGCTTCTGTTAAACGTATCGTTTTAGGTAATCCTGAAACAGTGCCAGCTGGTAATTATGGTAAACAAGTATTAACAAAATTAGGTGTTTGGGAACAAGTTGAACCAAATGTAGTATATGCTAAAGACGTAAAAGCTGTAACAGCATCCATTAGCCAAGGTGCTGGTGATGCTGGCTTTATCTATAAAACAGATGCTATTGCTGCAGGTGATGCGGTTCAAATTTCTGCTGTAACACCGGCTGATTCCCATGATCCAGTTATCTATCCAATTGGTATTATTAAAAAATATGACAACGCATTGGCAAAAGACTTCTACCAATACGTAATGAGCCCAGAAGGCCAAAAAGTATTAGAAAAATACGGTTTCTCTCCTTCTAAATAAGAGTTAAACGCTAGCTTTCAGGGCTAGCGTTTTCTTATGATACAATATAGATATTATTATGAATATGTTAGACATACATTTTCATATGCTATATGATGCAAATAAGTAAATCATTTTAAAACTAGATGTATTTTTATTATTACTGATTTTAGTCTTATTGATAGAAAGGGGGCGTGTCATGAGTCCATTTTGGCTATCCTTATGGGTGGCGAGCATTGCTCTTATCATCGTTATTGTTATAGGCTTAGGTGCTTGTTATTGGATGAATCGTTGTAAGTGGGGCGGTATGGCTATTTTAGATGCCCTAATTACATTGCCCCTTGTGTTGCCACCAGTGGTTGTTGGTTTTGCACTTCTCATGGTGTTTACTCCAGGATATGCTTTTGGTGCGTGGCTCGAAGCTCACGGTATGAGTGTAGTTTTTGCCGCTTCTGGTGCAGTCGTTGCATCTTCAGTCATTGCATTCCCCCTATTTTATCAAACAGTGCGCTCTGCCTTGCAGTCCGTCGATCATAATATGGAGGATGTAGCGCGTACATTGGGCGCTTCAGAATTGCGTATATTCTTTACCATATCTGTGCCTCTTGCGTGGAAAGGTATTTTAACAGGTAGCATCTTGGCGTTCTGCCGTGCCATGGGGGAATTTGGTGCTACCATCTTAATCGCTGGTAATATTCCGAAGGTAACCCGTACTATGCCGTTAGCTATTTACTCCTACGTAGAGGCAGGGCAGTACATGGATGCCTTTGAGCTTGTTGTATATATTTGTGTACTTACATTGGCATTGTTGAGCGGCATTCACCTCATTACGAAGGGGTCCTTGTTCCGCCATACAGAGAATAACTAGGAGGTTCTATGATTACATTTTCCTTTACTGTAGCTAGACCTTCTGTGACTGTGAAAGCTGATGGGGTGCTTCCTTCTGGAATTACTGTTCTGACTGGTCAATCTGGTAGTGGTAAAAGTACCTTTATCAAATGTATTGCAGGGCTCGTAAAACCAACCACTGGTAGTATTCAATATGATGATACGACGTGGGTTGATCGAGGTAAAAAGATATGGGTGCCTGCTCAAAAACGGCAAGTAGGCTATATGCCGCAAGGCAATATTGTATTTCCTCATTTGTCTGTAGAACATAATATTACCTATAGCAAACGAGGCACCCCTGACATGTGTGATACATTGTTACAACGTTTGGGTTTGGAGAAATATCGTAATACCAAGGCTGGTAGCTTATCTGGTGGTGAGCAACAGCGGGTTGCACTAGGCCGTGCGCTCTACTCAAAACCGACTATTCTGCTCCTTGATGAGCCTTTATCTGCACTTGATTGGAACTTACGAAAACAAGTGCGTGAAGACCTCGTTTCCATCATTCGAGAATGGGATGTACCTTGCGTATGGGTGACACATGATGAAAGCGAAGTAGAAGCTGTAGGGGATAGACATTGGACCTGTGAAAACGGGCTCATTACGATATCTGAATAACTGTAAAATTTAAGATAATAAAAAACACCTTCATAATCCTACTAGTGGATTGTGAAGGTGTTTTCTTTTTAGATAGTTGATAGCAGTGTATTTAGCCTTATCTTTAGTATTGAATTAGTACGTTTATAATAGATGTTATTTGCTAATGTTACTTAATTTCTGTTGATGCATGCGCTGTTTTACTTATAAATCCCACAATAGCGGTAACGATAAATGCCATAGCAAAGGATGGTAGTGTAGCACCGATAGTGCTTTCACTATGTAACATATAGTGGTATAAGCCAACGGATACAGCCCAAATGAGACCTCTTACTAGATAAGCCGATAGTGTTTGTACTTGTTGATGATTGATAAAATAATCAGCTAATAGGATGGCAATCATTGGAGCAAATACAGATCCAATGAGGTATAGGAAGTCTGTAATATCATCCATTGGATATAGGATAGCCGCAATGGTGCCGACGATAGTTACGATAACGGCTACGCCTTTACTGGAGGCTCCGCTATAGATCGTCGTACTAGATACGCCTGCAGAGTAAGCGTCCATAAAGGTTGTAGTAACGGTAGAGAAGATAATAACGATAAGTCCTGCAAGGCCGAGGCCTGCGTTCATCATGATGGTAATGATGGAGTCGCCACCGCCAAAGATAGCGGCGCTAAGACCTAAGGTATACATAACAATACTTGTTACTGTGTAAACTGCAGCACTTGTTAGTGATGCGGAGAAAGGATTTTTACTTTCACGAGTATAATCGCTGATGAGAGGCAACCAAGATAATGGCATAGCAATAGATAGTTCAAGAGCTGCTATAAAACTCATATTTCCACTAGCTATAAGGCTACTTTCACTAGGCCATTGAGCTATCATGTGAGCGCCCATGTAGAGGGTGAGACCTAGCAATAGAACAGATACGATGGCTTGAATATAGCCTGTATTGTGGAGGCCGATGAAAAGCCATAGAATAACGAGAGCTCCGATGGCTGTGGTCCAAATCATAGGCGATAGGGGTGCTAGCTCTTGTAAGGCGAGCATCGCATCGTAGATCATGATGCTAGTCCATCCAATGAGTTGTAGCATATTTAAAAAGGCAAAGCCTTTAGCCCCTAGTCGGCCAAAGCTGAAAGCGGTAGTATTCATACTGCCTTGCCGTAAACGTCCACCGATGAGGCCAGCTCCAAAGAGCAATATACCGCCGATGATATGCCCCAGTATGATGGCATATAGACCTTGAGTGAGCCCTAAGGGGGCTAGATAGGTTCCTGTCATAATTTCCGCTATAGATAGAGCGGCACCGAACCATATCATGGCGAACTGTGGTTGTGTAATATGTGTGTCTTTCATACGTCCTCCTTGCCAGGAAGTCATAGAAAAAGCCGAGTTCACAGGAACTCGGCTATTAATCCTCTATGTTCCCTACGTTGGCATTATCCAAATCAGGTTATGGGTTAAAGCATTAGCTTACTCTCAGCCCACTCGTGTGAGCACCCCGTTATGGCTTTATTATAGGCGTCTATAAGTGAACCGTCAATTCTTTTGTTGCATGGATTGTATAATAATGTTATAACTAGAGTATAAAAATATATTGCCACTAGGGGTGCTTTTGCTGAGATTGACCATTCAAAACCCTAGACCTGATCCGGATAATACTGGCGTAGGGAAGTGGAGTGAAACATAATACTAAACTATTACGAGACCATTCCATTTGGAGTGGTCTCGTTTTTATATATTTGGAGGTATTATGAAAAAACTGATTATTGCTAGCATATGTGTAGCCTTAGGTGTCGTGTTATCCACAACATCTATTCCCGTTGGGCCGGCTCGTATTTTTCCGTTTCAACATATGATTAATGTGATCTTAGCCGTTATAGTTGGGCCGAGATTTTCCGTAGGCGCTGCTTTTAGTACATCTTGTTTACGTAATGTATTAGCACTAGGCTCTCCATTGGCCTTTCCTGGTAGCATGATTGGCGCTTGGCTATCTGCGTATTTATATAAGAAATACAATGCCATCTGGGCAGCAGCTCTAGGTGAGATCATCGGTACAGGTCTCATTGGTGCTCTTGTGAGCTATCCCATTGCTAACTTCCTATTAGGGAAACCGTTGGCGTTATTGACCTTGATTACATCCTTCTCCATGAGCTCTGTGGCAGGTGCTTGCATAGGCTTCGTAGTATTACAAATCTTATCTCGTCGTCATCTATTACACAAGGAGGCATAATGAAACTACATACTGCACTAACAATTGCTGGTACTGACCCGAGCGGTGGTGCTGGCATTATGGCTGATTTGAAATCCTTCCAAAGCCGAAATGTATACGGTATGGCTATTGTTACCTCTGTAGTAGCCCAAAATACAACGGGCGTTCACCACGTAGAACATCTATCCTTAGAAAGCATAGAGAAACAGTTACACGATGTGTATTCTGACATTCCTCCTCAAGCTGTTAAGACGGGCATGATTGCTTTACCGGAAATGATGGACCTCATTTATCCTTATGTGAGCAAGGATATTCCGTACGTAATGGATCCTGTTATGATTGCCACCAGCGGTGACCGACTTGTAGCAGATGAGGCTGTGAATTTCTTAAAATCTAAACTCATTCCTACCGCTACGGTTATCACCCCTAATCGCAGTGAGGCTGAGGTTTTAGCTGACATGGCTATTAATTGTGAAAGCGATATAACAACAGCGGCTAATCGTATCTTACAGGACTTAGGCCCTAAAGTGGTAATCATTAAGGGTGGTCACATCGGCGAAGATGCAACAGATTATGCTTTCACCAAAGATGGTAGTGTACGCACGTGGACGAGCCCTAAATACGATACGGTGCACACGCATGGTACGGGCTGTACCTTCTCTGCCGTTATTACGGCGGAGCTCGCTAAAGGGCGTGACGTAATGGATGCCATTGGTATTGCGAAGAATTATATCGCTCTTGCTATTAAGCACAATCCAGCGCTAGGACACGGCTGTGGCCCTGTTAATCATATGGCCTATGGTTTATTGGCGAATGGACCTGAAACGATGGATGAGCTATTAAAAGATAACTAGAGGAGATATTTGTATGACCTATGAAAACCCTTATATGAAAGGCCGAACTTGGCCTGAACTAAATATATTAGAGACCTTGCGTCAGAGAAATCCTCTTGTTATTTGCATTACTAATGATGTGGTACGTACCTTTACGGCCAATGGTTTACTAGCCATTGGTGCATCGCCTGTGATGAGCGAATGCAGTGAAGATTTAAAAGACCTCATCGTTCATGCATCGGCTTTACTCATCAATATTGGAACGCTTACGCCAGATAAGGTTAGTTACTATAAAGAAGCCATAAAACTAGCGAAGACACATGAGGTGCCAGTTGTACTAGATCCAGTAGGGTGTCATGCGGGAGCTTACCGATTGTCGGTAGTCTTAGATTTAATTAAGACTGGTAATATCTCTTTATTACGAGGTAACCAAAGTGAAATCAAAGCTATTTATGATGCTTTAAGTCCCGATGATACGGCTAATAATTCTACTACCGGCAAAGGTGTAGATGGGGCGCAAGTTGAGGATAGTGCTGTTATTGCCTATCGTCTAGCACGCCTTATTAACTGCCCGGTAGTAACAACGGGAGAAGAGGATTATATTTCCGATGGAATTCGGGTATTTGCAGTACCACATGGACACTCTGTCATGACAGCTGTGACAGGCACAGGCTGTTTATTAGGCGCCGTACTAGCAGCCTTCTTTAGTGCCTATTATCCATGTAAAGATAGCGTATCTATCGGTGAATTTCTCGCTTATGCATTGGCTTACTATGGCTTGGCCGGTGAAAGTGCAGTACAGGTGAGCGGTGTAAAACCTGGTAGCTTTAGTACGGCATTTATGGATGCTTTATATACACTAGATGATGCGGTGCTTATGGCTGAAAACCGTATAGGTCCTGTAGTTGTGCCAGATCAATTACAAGTATATTTTATTGGTGGCACTCAAGATGTAGGTCTTAATGAAAATCGCTTGCTAAGTGTCGTAGAAGAGGCTTGTCGAGGTGGTGTGACCTGTTTCCAATTCAGAGAAAAGGGCATGGGCACCTTAGAAGGACAACAGAAATTAGAATTAGCTCAACAATTACAACAAATCTGTGCGAAGTACAATGTACTCTATATTATCAATGATGATGTAGACCTAGCAGTGGCAGTTAATGCCGATGGCGTTCATGTAGGGCAGGAGGATATGCGCCTTGAAGAGGTACGTAATCTTGTAGGCCATAAGGCCGTTGGTATCTCTATTCACTCTATAGAGGAATTACATAAGACGGATGTAGTCTACGCTGATTGTGTAGGTGTAGGTCCTATGTACGCCACAAGTAGTAAACCTGATGCACAAGAACCATGCGGACCAAATCGAATTAGTGAACTTCAAGCAGAAGGCTTAACACTACCATGTGTTGGTATAGGGGGCATTACCTTAGATAATGCAAAACCTATACTAGAAGCAGGAGCCTGTGGTGTTGCCATCATATCTGCTATAGCCCATGCAGATAATCCTTATGAAGCAGCCCAACAGTTTAAGCATTTAGTAGATAGAGCACAACCTTAATAGCAAATAGAACACAAAAAAAGACGATGACTTAAGTCATCGTCTTTTTTGTTAAGGAAGTTGTTAGTACTTACTGTAAGAATATATTGTACTTACAGGTATGTTTAATATAAATCTGTACTTACAGGTTGTTAGTTTAGTTAGTGTCGTACTTACAGATTAGATGGATTCCACGAAACGGTGGAAGAAAGCTTGTGGGTGAGCACATACTGGGCAAAGTTTTGGAGCTTCTTCACCAACATGTACGTAACCGCAGTTAGCACAGATCCAAGCAACTGGTTCGTCGTTGCGGAATACTTTGTTACCAGATACTTGAGCTGCTAATGCAAGGTAACGAGCTTCATGACGAGCTTCGATTTTACCAACTTCGCGCATTTGGTAAGCGATTTTAGCAAAGCCTTCTTTTTCAGCTTCGTCAGCGAATTCTTTGTACATTGTAGTGTGTTCGTAGTTTTCACCAGCTGCTGCATCACGAAGGTTAGCTTCGATATCGGAAGATACATCGCCACCATGAAGAGCTTTGAACCACAATTTAGCATGTGCAGATTCGTTGTGAGCTGTTTCTTCGAAATAATCAGCGATTTCGTTCATGCCAGCTTTACGAGCTGCTGCTGCGTAGAAAGTATATTTTTGGAATGCTTGGGATTCGCCAGCGAATGCTGCTTGAAGATTTTTTTCAGTGTTAGAACCTTTTAATTCTGCCATTTTAATACTCCTTTGTACTTACGATAAATTTCAAATTTGTTACTTAACTATATATTCATAACCACTTGGTTGTGAATGCAAATAATAGAATACTTATTCTACAATTTTCGTGGGCGACTTCGCCTTAGTAAGAAAACTTATTCTTAGATTAAATAGACACTTGCCTAACTTTTAAAATAGTACTTACTGATTTGTGTTTTTCGGCACTTGCCGTCTTAACAGTTTTATATACAATGTGTTATCCGTATACTTAACGAATAATCATTGTTGACTATATTGTAACATACTAAATGAGAAATGCAAGTGTTTTTGTAAAATTTATTTCGAAAATTTTCTAAATGATAAATATTATCAATGTAGTAAAAATGCGGTTTCTTAAAGACTGAATAGTATAGGATTTGTAAAAATAGCCGATTTTGATATTGAGAATGATAACTAAATGAAAAATCATTATTGTTTAGTCATTGATATTGATTTCTTTCGATGTACTAATATTTTCTCATAAAACGTAATGTATAGTAAAAAATTTTTGTAAATATTGCTGATTATAAAGTAATATTT
>OGDM01000274.1_pt1 | contig 23246 bp, 22 predicted proteins | sample 1570491 | NCBI WGS metagenome assembly OGDM01 (sample SAMEA2582159, study PRJEB24529) | metagenome
ATACCTGCCTGTCACGCAGGGGGTCGCGGGTTCGAGTCCCGTCCGTTCCGCCACTTATTAAGAAGCCTCGAGTTAACGCTCGAGGTTTTTTTTCGTCTGTATATCTATTATTGCCAGAATCGCAAAAATCCTCTGCATTTTACGCTCTTTTTCCTCAACAGTCTGAAGCCCATAATCACCTCAGTTAACGAAAATAGCATTAAAAGAGGCATATTATGGCTATCCCTGCATTTGGTTTAGGTACTTTCCGTCTGAAAGACGACGTTGTTATTTCATCTGTGATAACGGCGCTTGAACTTGGTTATCGCGCAATTGATACCGCACAAATCTATGATAACGAAGCCGCAGTAGGTCAGGCGATTGCAGAAAGTGGCGTGCCACGTCATGAACTCTACATCACCACTAAAATCTGGATTGAAAATCTCAGCAAAGACAAATTGATCCCAAGTCTGAAAGAGAGCCTGCAAAAATTGCGTACCGATTATGTTGATCTGACGCTAATCCACTGGCCGTCACCAAACGATGAAGTCTCTGTTGAAGAGTTTATGCAGGCGCTGCTGGAAGCCAAAAAACAAGGGCTGACGCGTGAGATCGGTATTTCCAACTTCACGATCCCGTTGATGGAAAAAGCGATTGCTGCTGTTGGTGCTGAAAACATCGCTACTAACCAGATTGAACTCTCTCCTTATCTGCAAAACCGTAAAGTGGTTGCCTGGGCTAAACAGCACGGCATCCATATTACTTCCTATATGACGCTGGCGTATGGTAAGGCCCTGAAAGATGAGGTTATTGCTCGTATCGCAGCTAAACACAATGCGACTCCGGCACAAGTGATTCTGGCGTGGGCTATGGGGGAAGGTTACTCAGTAATTCCTTCTTCTACTAAACGTAAAAACCTGGAAAGTAATCTTAAGGCACAAAATTTACAGCTTGATGCCGAAGATAAAAAAGCGATCGCCGCACTGGATTGCAACGACCGCCTGGTTAGCCCGGAAGGTCTGGCTCCTGAATGGGATTAAGCCTCTCTGACAGCTCCTCCGGGAGCTGTTTTTACATGCTCGCTAAGGAAATCGATAAAAGCCCGGATGCGCGTACTTACCGCACGGTCGCTGTAATAGACGGCACTGAATGGCATTTCCACTGGCAACACTTTATCTGCCATTAACTCCACCAATTCTCCGCGAGCGATTTCTTTGTCGATCATGTAGTCGGACAAACACGCAATCCCGTTGCCACTCAGGCAAAGCTGTTTCAGTGTTTCCCCACTATTGGATGACAAACCGTACTTCACCTCATGTAATTGTCCATCGCTACGGGCTATCGGCCAGGTATTGAGGGAAGCGGGTTCAGTGAATCCCAGGCAAATATGTTGCTTTAAATCGTCGATCGTTTCTGGCTTCCCGTAGCGGGAAATATAATCGGGGGAGGCGATAATTTTTCGATAACTGTTAAATAACGGCCTGGCACGTAAGCTGGAATCCGTTAACGTACCAGCGCGTATCGCGACATCCACTTTTCTTTCGATCAAATTAATAATCGTTTCGGAGGAGACTAGCGACAAAGTGACTTCCGGATAGCGTTCACGGAAAGGCTTAATTAACGGCATCAGAAAGTGCAGCACCACTGGAGTTGCGGCATCGATCCGTAACAGTCCACGCGGTGTATTACGCGTCTCCATAATTTCTGATTCTGCCGCTGCCATCTCCTGCAAAATTGACTGTACGCGACGAAAATAACGCTCGCCTTCTTCCGTCAGGCTAAGTTGTCGCGTGGTCCGATTAAGCAGGCTAACGCCAAGTTTCATCTCCAGCTTTTTCACCGCCCGGCTTACCGCTGAGTTTGCTTGCCCTAATTGTTCCGCTGCCCGGCTAAAGCTGCCGCTTTCGACGACCGAAACAAAAATGGCGAGTTCTTCCGACGTGGCTTTCATTTTTGCTCCTGTTGCAAAATAGAAGAGATATTTTGAATTTATTTGTCATTAAACCATCAGGATGCGTGATATGTCATGCGATTTAATGTTCTCCATAATGAGCAAAATTCTGACCGGTGTAAGCACTTGCTTACATAACAATATACAATTGCTCGTTGAAAGAGTGAGCTAAAATCCCTATAACAGTAGAACCCTCCCGAGTGCGGAAGGGTTGACGTAATAGAGGTTTCAAAGTCAAAAGTGCGAAAAAACACCTATGCCATGCGCTATGTTGCCGGACAACCTGCGGAAAGGATCTTACCGCCGGGGTCTTTTGCGAGCATCGGCCAGGCATTACCACCTGGGGAACCGTTAAGTACCGAAGAGCGTATTCGGATCCTGGTGTGGAACATATACAAACAGCAACGCGCTGAATGGTTGTCGGTATTAAAGAACTACGGCAAAGATGCACATCTGGTGTTATTGCAGGAAGCGCAGACAACGCCAGAGTTAGTACAGTTTGCGACCGCTAACTATCTTGCCGCCGATCAGGTACCCGCTTTCGTGCTGCCACAACATCCTTCTGGCGTAATGACCCTTTCGGCGGCACATCCAGTGTATTGCTGCCCGTTACGTGAACGAGAACCCATTTTGCGTCTGGCGAAGTCGGCACTGGTGACGGTCTATCCATTACCTGACACCCGCCTGTTGATGGTGGTTAATATACACGCCGTCAACTTCAGTCTGGGCGTGGATGTCTATAGTAAGCAGTTACTTCCTATTGGCGATCAGATAGCTCACCACAGCGGCCCGGTCATTATGGCGGGAGATTTCAATGCCTGGAGCCGTAGAAGGATGAACGCGTTATATCGCTTTGCGCGGGAAATGTCGCTGCGCCAGGTGCGTTTTACCGATGATCAGCGCCGTCGGGCGTTTGGTCGCCCGCTCGATTTTGTTTTCTACCGTGGTCTGAACGTCAGTGAAGCTTCTGTACTGGTTACGCGCGCTTCCGATCACAATCCGCTACTCGTTGAATTCAGTCCCGGCAAGCCTGATAAATAAGGTATGTCAGGTCTGCCACAGGGCAGACCAACGTTTGGCGCTGCGCAAAACGTGAGCGCGGTGGTGGCGTATGACTTATCTGCCCACATGCTGGATGTCGTGGCACAAGCTGCCGAAGCCCGGCAACTGAAAAATATCACCACCCGCCAGGGATATGCCGAAAGTCTGCCATTTGCCGATAACGCATTTGATATTGTTATCAGCCGTTATTCTGCCCATCACTGGCATGATGTTGGTGCAGCACTGCGAGAAGTGAATAGGATATTGAAACCTGGCGGTAGGCTGATTGTGATGGACGTAATGTCTCCGGGTCACCCAGTGCGCGACATCTGGTTACAGACGGTAGAAGCATTACGCGATACCTCTCACGTACGAAACTACGCCAGCGGTGAGTGGTTGACGTTAATCAATGAAGCCAATCTGATAGTTGATAATTTAATTACAGATAAGTTACCGCTGGAATTTTCTTCATGGGTCGCGAGAATGCGTACGCCAGAAGCGTTAGTAGACGCTATTCGCATTTACCAACAGAGCGCATCGACAGAGGTGAGAACGTATTTTGCCTTGCAGAATGATGGCTTTTTCACCAGTGATATCATCATGGTAGATGCACATAAAGCGGCATAAATAAAAAAGGCACCGGGGGAATCGGTGCCTTTTTATTATCTGGTTTGTCAGGAATCTGGCATGTTGTTGTTTTTCACAAACAACGTCAGCTTATCGCCTGGTTGCAGATTCGCAGTGTCGCTGTTCCAGCGCATCACATCTTTGATGTTCACGCCGTGGCGTTTAGCAATGCTTGAAAGCGAATCGCCTTTGCGCACACGATACGTAATGCTATCGCTGTTGTTTGCCAGTCGCTGTGCGCTACTGCCTGCACCAATCGTCAAACTTTGGCCTGGCTTCAGCTTAGATCCGCGCAGTTTGTTCCACTGCTGCAAATCTTTGGTGCTTACGCCGAGACGTGAAGCGATACTTGAAAGCGTGTCGCCAGAGCGTACGGTGTAAACACGGCTGTTAAGCGGCGTATTGTCGGCAACCAGCGTCGACTGTACAGCAGCAATTTCGCCTGAAGCCAGAGATTCACGCAGTTGATCTGCATGCTTCTTTGGCACCATCACGTACTGCGGGCCACTTGCGCCCAGCGTGGAGCCTTTTACGCCAGCGTTGAATGTCTTCAGCTTGCTGACGGAAATCCCCGCCATATCTGCTACCTTCGCCATTTCAACCGGGCTGCTCAGGTGCACACGCGCCAGAGCACGGCTTTCATCGGTCGTTGGCAGACGTACGCCATAACGCTTGCTGTTTTTGAGAATATCACTCAATGCCAGCATTTTAGGCACGTACTGCTTCGTTTCCTGCGGCAACGGTAACGACCAGAAGTCCGTGGATTTCCCACGCGCTTTGTTCGTTTTAATTGCCTTCATGACCCGACCTTCGCCGCTGTTATAAGCCGCTACGGTCAGAAGCCAGTCGCCGTCAAACATTTTGTTCAGACGCTGCATCATATTCAGCGCGGCAGTTGTTGAAGCAACAACATCGCGACGCGCGTCATAATTGCGGGTCTGTTTCAAACCATAATTGCGCCCCGTGCTCGGAATGATCTGCCAGATGCCTGCGGCATTGGCGCCAGACGTTGCGTGAGGATCAAAAGCGCTCTCCACTATGGGTAGTAGTACCAGTTCCATAGGCATGTTACGTTTTTTAACTTGCCCTGCTATCCAGTACATATACGGCTCTGCCCGTAAAGTTACATCGTGGAGATAGCTCTTATTGCGTAAATATTTCTGTTTCTGTTCGCGAATCCGGTCATTTTCCGGAATTCCCATCTTTAGCTCGTCGCCAATGAAAGCCCACAAGTCACCATCTGGCGCGATAGACGTCCCATCGTCCATCCATCGTGCCTGACTTGTAAACTTTGCTGCTTCCCCTTGACCAGCTGCAGAAAGGCTCTGTGCGTGCTGTTGAACGTTGCCGGTACTCTGGCAACCCACGAGCAGGACAGAGGCGAGTAATATCGCTTTTGCCTTCATGTGTGTGTCAATAGTTGCTTAAAAGACGACCGATCATAACGGCGAACGGAGCCGATGACAAGAAAGTTTTATCAGAACCTATCTTTCTTTGACCTTAACCATGCAAAACGCTCTTCAGGTTGTTGCAATAATGTTTCTTCATTAATTACATTAATTAAATCAATATCTTCCGTTCTTAAAAAAACATTAATTTGCCGCTCATTTTTCAGAATTACGGGTAGTGTTATTTGATTTTTTGCCCGTAACTCCTTAACTTTACGATAATAATCATTTATGGACAAATCGTGCGGAAGAATACTCAAAGCAAACTTCATATTTGATAAGGTATATTCATGAGCACAACATACCAATGTATCGTCAGGTAACGCACTTAACTTTTTAAGTGATTGATACATTTGTGATGCTGTCCCTTCAAACAACCGACCACACCCACCAGAAAACAGTGTGTCGCCGCAAAATAGATAAGGTTTACTGAAGTAACAGATATGTCCTAAAGTGTGACCCGGCGTAGCAATTACACTAAATTCATGCCCCAAAACGAAGGCAGTTTCGCCATCTTTGACTATCTGTGTTGTTCCCTTATCTTGTGTCTCTTGTGGACCATACACCACAATTTGTGGAAACTTTTCCACCAGTTCTTTTACGCCGCCAACGTGATCGTGGTGATGGTGGGTGAGAAATATGGCCTCCGGTTGCCAGTTATTGGCGGCAATGGCGTTTAATACTGGCTCTGCGTCTCCGGGATCGACAATCAGGCAGCGACCTGCTTCATCATTCAAAACCCAGATGTAATTGTCATCAAAGGCGGGAATACTGTTAAGATTCATAGATTACCTCTCAGTGTGAAACGGAAGGTTGTGATGAAACCGGCAAGAGTCCCTCAAACTGTCGTGGCTCCTGATTGCTGGGGCGATTTGCCCTGGGGAAAGCTTTATCGCAAGGCGCTGGAGCGCCAGCTCAACCCGTGGTTCACTAAAATGTATGGTTTTCATCTGCTTAAGATTGGCAATTTAAGCGCAGAAATCAATTGCGAAGCGTGCGCGGTTTCTCATCAAGTGAATGTTTCTGCGCAAGGAATGCCCGTCCAGGTACAGGCGGACCCACTTCATCTTCCTTTTGCCGATAAATCCGTTGATGTTTGTCTACTGGCACATACATTGCCGTGGTGCACCGATCCGCATCGTTTATTGCGTGAAGCCGATCGGGTATTGATTGATGATGGCTGGCTGGTCATTAGTGGCTTCAATCCCATCAGTTTTATGGGATTACGCAAACTTGTGCCGGTATTGCGCAAAACCTCGCCCTATAACAGCCGGATGTTTACTCTGATGCGGCAGCTGGACTGGCTCTCTTTGTTGAATTTTGAAGTGCTACACGCCAGCCGTTTCCACGTTCTCCCGTGGAACAAACACGGAGGAAAACTATTGAATGCGCATATTCCTGCGCTTGGTTGCTTACAACTTATTGTTGCCCGGAAACGGACTATTCCTTTAACGCTAAATCCGATGAAACAGAGTAAAAACAAGCCACGAATTCGCCAGGCGGTTGGAGCCACCCGGCAATGTCGTAAACCACAGGCTTAAACTTCAACTTGGTAGCCTGTATCTTCCAGTGTGGGATTCATCGCCGCGGCACGAGCCAGTTCATCACAGCGTTCGTTTTCCGGGTGTCCGGCATGGCCTTTAACCCATTCCCATTTGATTTGATGCTGCCCCAATGCAGCATCAAGACGTTGCCAGAGATCGACATTTTTTACTGGTTTTTTGTCTGCGGTTTTCCAGCCACGTTTTTTCCAGTTATGGATCCACTGGGTGATACCCTGGCGGACATACTGGCTGTCGGTACTCAAAATGACTTCGCAATGTTCTTTTAACGCCTCCAGCGCGACAATAGCGGCCATCAACTCCATACGGTTGTTGGTGGTGCGGGTGTAGCCAGCGCTAAAGGTTTTCTCGCGTCCGCGATAGCGTAAAATAGCGCCGTAACCCCCAGGTCCTGGATTGCCCAGACACGAACCATCGGTGAAAATTTCTACCTGTTTAAGCATCTCTGGTAGACTTCCTGTAATTGAATCGAACTGTAAAACGACAAGTCTGACATAAATGACCGCTATGAGCACTGCAATTACACGCCAGATCGTTCTCGATACCGAAACCACCGGTATGAACCAGATTGGTGCGCACTATGAAGGCCACAAGATCATTGAGATTGGTGCCGTTGAAGTGGTGAACCGTCGCCTGACGGGCAATAACTTCCATGTTTATCTCAAACCCGATCGGCTGGTGGATCCGGAAGCCTTTGGCGTACATGGTATTGCCGATGAATTTTTGCTCGATAAGCCCACGTTTGCCGAAGTAGCCGATGAGTTCATGGACTATATTCGCGGCGCGGAGTTGGTGATCCATAACGCAGCGTTCGATATCGGCTTTATGGACTACGAGTTTTCGTTGCTTAAGCGCGATATTCCGAAGACCAATACTTTCTGTAAGGTCACCGATAGCCTTGCGGTGGCGAGGAAAATGTTTCCCGGTAAGCGCAACAGCCTCGATGCGTTATGTGCTCGCTACGAAATAGATAACAGTAAACGAACGCTGCACGGGGCATTACTCGATGCCCAGATCCTTGCGGAAGTTTATCTGGCGATGACCGGTGGTCAAACGTCGATGGCTTTTGCGATGGAAGGAGAGACACAACAGCAACAAGGTGAAGCAACAATTCAGCGCATTGTACGTCAGGCAAGTAAGTTACGCGTTGTTTTTGCGACAGATGAAGAGATTGCAGCTCATGAAGCCCGTCTCGATCTGGTGCAGAAGAAAGGCGGAAGTTGCCTCTGGCGAGCATAAATACCTGTGAAAGGCGCTAAAAATAGCGACTTGGGCGATTTTTGCAGCAAACGATTCAAAAGATGAGAAAAACCGTTGACGAAGGTCGAGGCAATCCGTAATATTCGCCTCGTTCCCAACGGAACACAACGCGGAGCGGTAGTTCAGTCGGTTAGAATACCTGCCTGTCACGCAGGGGGTCGCGGGTTCGAGTCCCGTCCGTTCCGCCATATTGCAACGCCATGCTATTGATTAGCATGGCGTTTTTGTTTTTGAGGTTATTATGGTATGCCATCCAGTATGCCATTTTATTTTGGTTCTCCTTCAATTGCATTAGTGAGTATTGGACGCAATACAGGTATATAGTGAACTCTAATTAAGATGGACAATAATGAAGGTGAGGTTACCCACCTTCAATTATTATTTTATCATGAGTGCTAATTCTTAGTCATGCACTCAAATATCCCCAATGTGTTTATGTTCGTGGTACTAACCCATCCGAGTTTAGCTGATTCAGGTAAATCATCAAAAAGTGTTATGGCATGGTAGAGTTGTACCCATTGTTCATCAGCTGTTCGTTTAGCGACCCAGAATTGTTCTTTTCCTGATGTGGGCTGATAGTTGATAGACTTGGAAGCTCTATCGGGTTGATCATAAACCTGAAGCGTATTGGCAGGAGATGAGCTGAACTCAACACAATCTCGATAGGTTGGCTTAGGTTGTTTGCCGAAATAAATCCCCAATGTGACGACTGCGATAATTCCCACGAAAGGAAGGCTATTTAATGCGCGATGTTTCATTGAAAGATAACCTCCACATGGTCAATGTGTTTTCCTTGACTGTAAGCATCCAGCCACACTTTTTTGTTAATACGGGATAAGCGGTAATAGGTATCGAGAGGGCCGTCTTCACAATCGCCAGTTGATGTACTAAATAGTTGGTTGGTTTGACTATCAATCACTTCGGCAATTACGAAGGCACATTTAGCGCCCAGATTCACTGTGCTCGTGACGACATAACGTCCCTCGAGGTAATCATCAACACGACAATCCTTATCGGCAATCGCTTGGTTATTACACATTGGTGTAAAACCACTTTTATCGATGGCGGTATCAAATACATTCGTGTTAAAGGCGCTCGCGGTAAAATTGAGGCAAAACACCATGAAAATAAATACGTATTTAGTCATGATTTATCCTCATTGTTGAACCGTCTTTCTGATGATTGTTTTTCTGATAGGTGAGTCGACCTAATGTGATTGCAATAGCCAGTTCGATAAAAAATAGCAGGAATAATCCGAACATATTTAATCGGTTAGGCAATAGAACGTTAAGGAGTACCAGTAGCGCTAAGATAACAAGGGAAATGATTGTTGACAGGGTTATCCTGAGTTTCCGAGAACGCGTTGCCGTGTATTGTTGTAGGAAGCCATACCCCCAATACCCCACATAACCTGCGATAGTACCCGCTAGAATCACCATGATATTGAGATTGATTTGGTTGACAATGCCTATCGCTAAGGCATTCATAATGACAAGGTATAGCGCTAAGAACGTCATTAAACGGAAAATAGGATGCGGGTATTGAAATGGATGGGATACATTTTTAACGGTATGGATATAGACAATAACGCCAGCGATCAGTCCGATAAGGCAGGCGAAAAGGAGGAAAATAAAAAAGTATTCATAAAGTATAAAAATTAAAGTATCGGCAAAAACCATAAAAGGAATAATCCCGATGAGCAATAAGTAGATAACACATAAAGAGGCGATGAAAGCGAAGACAAATGCCAAAATTTTTCGCGTTAGCATTAAACGGAAAGGGATACCCTTAAACCCATAAATGACCCACAACAATATTTGAGAAATCAAGAGTGGGGCTAACATCGCGATAAGGTAATACAGTAGATACATTAAGGGTTTACCAATAAATGAGTCGATATTATAGTGATTGGCGATGATGACTGTAAAACCGAATACTAGCACTAAGCTAATGATGAAAAAAATTCGTTCAACACCTAAACGAATATGATTAATTGAATTCACTTGTACCTCTTTTTATTACAATTATTCTGTGAATAAAATTTAATCGCAGTTGTTTTTTTGTTTAATCAATAAAATAGCCAACATCAAAAAGGCATGTTGGCTAGGTAAGTTGAGGGTAATCTTTAAGGCTGAATGCCAAAGATTAGAATCGGTAAGTCAAACCAAGCATGATATCGTTGGCCTTCACTTTGATTTTTGAGGTGTTTTCCCCATCGCCTACCGCTGTCGTGATGTCGGCTTTTCCGGCATCTAAATAGCGATAACTTAGACCCATATCCCAATCGTCATTGAGGGCATAGTTCACCCCCGCACCGACACTCCAGGCAAAGTTATTGGCGGTATGCGTGTGAGTATCATGCAGAGAGAGTCCTGGAGTATAAGCATCAGCGCGGGTGGTTTTAAAATCCACGGCCGCATAGCCTAGCCCGACAGAGATATACGGCGTGAAATTTGAGCTATTTTTAATGTCGTAATACCCATTGACCATTAACGTATTGAGTTTGATTTGGTTTTTAATATCACGAGTTTGATGTACGCCATTACGCACACGGTCGCGGATGTTGTAGGTTGAATTCGCTTTATCACGCGCCATAAATTCCAATTCAGCGCGTACAGGGATATCAAACTGATTGGAAAAGTCATAACCCAACGCAAGTCCACCGCCAAATACTCCCGTACGATGGCTATCTCCATTTTTTGTACCATTATCACCGGCATCAGCATAGCCGTTGTAGACAAACTGCTGGCCGGACATTTGCACAATGGATGCGCCCATTTTACCCGTGACATAAATCCCCGTTTTACTGTCATCCGTGTTAGCGAATGCCGGTAATGAAATGCACCCCATTAGTGCGGGAACAATAAACGCTTTTTTCATGATTGATTTCCTTTTAATCAATATCACATTAAGTATGGTTGAATCGCGTTATGTCAGTGGAAGGTATGAAAGATTTGACTCAATCACCTTAATATCACTGACATAAAGATAATTTAGCGTGAGATAGTTTAACTTAATTGATCTGTTTTACCTATCAATAATTAAAATACGATCGGTAATATCGATCAAATCTATCAATAAACGGTTATCGATCGGCGTAATCGATCAGCTGTTGTTTTGGTGCTTAAATAAGAAAAAGAGTTGATGAGAGAGTGAGTCAAAATGGAAGGGAATAAAATGATGTTTAAAGAATGCTCTCCTTTATTGAATAGGTTGGTATGCTCGATATTATCAAATACCAAAATACGGGATAAGTCTTTATGTTAACCCTAACGCTTTATAAACAACGTCGTTTACCCATATTGTCGATATGAAAACCGAACTCCGTTAAGACCCAATGGTTTGATGTATTCCATCGAATCATTTCTTTTTTCTCCAGCGAGTTGAGCGTCCTTTTGTTGCAGAGTGAGCCATAATTGAGTTTCACATTACTCAAGGTTTTTAGTTGACGTTCTGATAGTTTCATCGCGTTCACCGTAAGATTCGATTATTTAATGTTTACTGTAGCTATAGTCGTTCGCGTCCAGAAAAGTGTGCATGCATTTGCGCTGTCAGTACCCATAACGCTTTATTTAATTTAATATCGCCATCAATCCCATTCACTGAACGCGTGCGAGCGCGTTTACCTTTAGCATTCCTACCGGATAATCCCCCTTTAATTAAATTTTCTTGCAAACGTTGGTACACCGTCCACAAATCATCTTTCTTATCCTCCCAACGACGAGGTTGTAATACTTGTTCTTCTGTAATCGGTTGATGCTCCTCACCAAAGCGATACGTCAAAGCTGCTTGTGCTAAGGCTTTCTGTGCTGGTGGCGGTAATACCAAGCTTTGCATTTCTTCGCGTTTATCTGCGATTGCATCAAACGTCCCTAATACTTCGTAAGCCCCTTCAATCACCTTGCACACTACATCACCTTTGTGCGGCACACGCACTTCACCAAAGGTATCGCCACAAACGAGTCCATTTTGACAAACATAACGAAAAAAGCCCGGTAACATCTGATAGCTACTGGAGCCATCATGGCTATTAAGTAAGATGATTTCAGGCACTTGACTACCCGTAATTTGGTCATGACGTCGGAGTCGTAACATATGCTTAGTATGATCACGACGGCTGTCATCTCGCACACGAGTTTGGCAGGCAAAGAACGGATAAAAGCCTTCTTTTTGCAGGCTATCCAATAAGGTAATCGTAGGAATATAAGTATACTTTTCGCTACGAGATTCATGCTTTTCTTCAGAGAACACACTGGGTACGGTGCGAAATAACTCTTCGAGAGTTAACGGGCGGTCACGGCGAATGCTATTCGCCGCACCAAAGCGAGACGCTAAGCGAGTCATAATGAATTCCCTTTAAAATAAAGTAGATAGATAATACGAAGGCGTAAATAAGAACGTGGTTAATCGATTAGATGGAAAATGGCGGAACGTTCTGGGTGTTGCGCCGCATAATCACGCAATTGATAAAAATGATCGACGAGGATGTCACTTTCCGTTTGAAATGACCATAAGCTGTACATCATCAAACACACGGCAATGCCTGCGGCTTCACAACTGACGTTGGCTTCGTTACCGTTATGTGGGTTGAACAGCGTCAGTGTCTCTTGAGGTAAATCGGGATAAATAAAAGCGCCACCATTGGATAAGGTGCAATATTCCCAATATCCACCCTGATAGTCATCACAAAACTGCCCCATAGTGGTAAAGATGACCACTTCAAAGGTGCTCCAGCCTTTCACGCTTCCGAAGTGATTGAGCCAAAAATCAAGGCGTTGCTCATCGGGGACGAGTGTCATTGCAATAGCAGATTCAGTTGTGTTATTCATTAGTTGATACTCCAAGAAAAAGAGATAAAAAAGCGCCAATCCTGTTAAGGATTGACGCTGAGAGTGATAATTAATGGGGTAATGTAAGAGGTTAAAAGAACATTCTCCACAGGGATTTAGCGACGGATGCGATACTGTTTTTAACGGTGCTAACCGTACTTCTTATCAATGGTGGCAAGGGAATGATATCGATTAAGGTATCCACAATATCACTGATACACTGACCAAAATCGTTACGTGCGGCGTTCTCCACCGATTGCGTCCGGTAAGGGATGTTCAGTTGCCTAGCTACTCCGCTACTGGCTTTCGCCGGTAACGCCTGTATGAGTTGCTCTGCTAATTCAGTGAGTTGATAGTTTTCGACCGCAGAAACTGGTATCACAGGATGATGTGGCTTAAAGGCGGTTATGACGGCTTGTTGCTTTAATTTTAAGTTATAGGCCTGCTCTGAGGATGGCTTGTGGTTGTGTTCATTCCACTGGCGACAAGGCTCTATTTTATCGGCTTGGTTCAAGACAAATAGAAATTGATTAGGTTGGTAACCGCATTTCTTCGTGAGAAAGCGATAACACTGTTCATCAGAAGACCATGCTCGGTCATCGGCCTTGAGTACCCAAATGATTAAATCGAGTTCTGGTAATAAGTTGCGATAGAGCTGGTGGTACTCTTTATCCCGCTCAAGGCTTTCCCCCACGCCGGGTAAATCTACAAAAGTGAGCGTATGGTTGTTCATCGTCATGCTGAAGCGTTGGGCTTGGCGTGTGCAGCCTGAAACATCACTCACAGGTGATAATGACGATTGGAATAGTGCGTTGATAAGACTAGATTTTCCCGCTCCCGTTTTACCCATCAAACCGATGATGGGAGAGTAGTTGATTAGGTGGCTGAGTTGGTTGAAAAAAGAGGTTTGGAATGAAGTCGGTAGAGTCGATAGGAGGGTTTTAAAGTGAGCGTTGTGATGCATATTACTCCTTGAAATAAAAGAAAATGATAGTTATTCAAGGAGATAATATATATCTGAGATTTTTTATAATACTGAGTAGAGTTTCGAATTAAAGTTAGTACAACCAATGGCTGTAAGCCAACGGTGCTTTATTCAGCAAGTCTTTGCGTTCTTGCCAATCAGGAAGTAGCTTATCCATATAGGCTTTAAATCGTTCATTATGTTTACGTTCAAGTAGGTGAACTAACTCATGAACTAGGATGTATTCTAAACATTCTGGTGGTTTTTTGGCGAGTTCTAAGTTTAACCAAATACGTTTTGCTGGCGTATTGCAACTGCCCCATTTGGTTTTCATTTTTCTCACGCCCCAAGCGTCGACAGTGACACCTATTTTGCTTTCCCAAATAGGTAACAAGTCAGCTATTCGCTTTTTAAGTGCTTCACGGTAGTATTCAGTGAGAACTAAAGCCTTTTGCTCAGTAGTTGCAGTATGGCTTACATACAAATGTAATCGCCCACGGCCTAATTTGGCTTCATGCTTTCCTACATGTGTTACAACATTGAGGCGATAGCGCCGACCCCACAAGTAATGGCATTCTCCACTGACCATTTCGCGTTCTGATTGGCGGGGTTGTTTTATAAAATTATTCTGCTGCTGTTTAATCCAAGGGATACGACGGATCACCGCCATACGAATAGCTGTTTCTGTCATAGATACAGGTGCAGATACACGTACACGACCATCTGGTGGTAACACGCTGATATGTAAATTTTTGATTGCTTTACGATTCAACTGTATTGCGATTGAACCAATTTCAATCATCGTCATCATTGATACTCTTTTTGAGCTTTAGCGAGTTCCATTACAGCCTGAATATCCAATTCATAATCAGCTGTTTCCTCTCGAATGGCATTGGCAATTTCCCGTTCTTTAAAACGATCTCCAACCCAGTCGGCCTTCTTCGTATAACGAATTGCACTATCAATTTTGGTGGCAAGCCATTCATCTTTGCCAAAGTTATCATAAAAAGCACGTTTGGGATTAGTATCCATTGATGCAGGGTAATTAGATGCTGTTTGTTCAGGACGTACCACTTTAGCAGCGAGTTCGCGAATTTTCTCGAGGTAATCTTGATATTCAATGGCTTTTTGTCGACGAAGTTCGATCAGTTCATTCAGTAATACTGACATCTGTTCATAGTATTTAGGGTTAACCGGATTTTCATCGACAATAATTTTTCGAACGTTATTTTCGATGGTTTCGGCCATGGCTTCCTGATTCTTACGAATACTTTCAGGCAAAGCCTCTACGGCATCAGCACCTTTTTCGACAATGAGCTCAATTAGCCCTAGCTCTTCAAAATCCATCAGTACTTCGCTGTCATCCGCACGAATATACATATCTAACAAATGGCGCATGGCAGGCTCAAAGCGTTTCATTTCTACCAAATCGCCACTGGCCAGTTTTACTTCGTCACGGACTTTTTCAAAATGAGCAACTTCTGCTCTTATCAAGTCTACATCTTGCGCAGAATAGCCTGCATCAGGCATTTCATTGGCGATATTGGCGAACGCACGCAGCAGTTTGGCAACGTTCTGATAAAGCGTTAAACGCAGTGCTTCTTTCTCGGTGAGCTCGTCTTGGTTCAGACCTGACTTACCACAAAAATAATAAATGTAGTCTTCCGTATTGCGTGGCGCTTTTACCGGCTCACACAAGGCGCGCACCATTTCCAGCGCATTATCCAAATCGAGCTTAGCTTGCTCTAAACGATCTTTCAGCAGCCCTGCAACGTCTTCCTTGTCATAACCATCAAATGCGCCTTGAGTATAATCAGAAATCGCTTTATCCAAAGAGCGGAACAGATCTTTGTAATCAATGATGTAACCGTATTCTTTATCATCGCCATCCAAGCGGTTCACGCGGCAAATGGCCTGAAACAGGTTGTGATCAGCCATCTGCTTGTCGATATACAAATAGGTAGCCGAAGGGGCGTCGAAGCCAGTCAGCAACTTATCGACCACGATCAATAAGCGCATTTGCCCTGGCTCATCAATAAATTGTTTTTTAACTTCTTTTTCAAACTCTTCAACACGGTTTGCGGCCTTATCTTCCGGTTGCTCGAAGTAATCCGCAAGCATCTTGCGGTAAATATCGTACTTAAAGAGCTTTTCCGTTAAGCCTTCACCGGTTTCTTCCCCTTTAATGCTCGCAGCAGTCGGCTGAAAACTGGTGACAATAGCCACCTTACCGGCTAAATCTGTTTGGCTGAACATTTCATAAGCTTTACAAGCTTGATAGACACTAGAGCAGACCAACATGGCATTGCCGTAGCCATCCATCAGGCGTGGCTTAGTGTCCATATCCAGCAAGATATCGTTCACAATTTGCTGCAAACGCGATTTACTGGACAGCACCTTTTGCATGGTGCCCCATTTCTGTTTCAACTGGGTTTTCGCTAATCGAGATAAGCCGCGAGTTTTGGCTTCAAACCATTCATCGATCTTTTTTTGCGACGTGACATTTTGGTCGATGTCTCGTGCTTCGTAGCGTAAATCGAGCACAACGCCATCGGCCACAGCTTCATCAAACTTATAGGTGTGAATGTAAGGGCCAAATACTTCAACCGATTTTTTCTTGTCTTTCTTCATCAAGGGGGTGCCGGTGAAGCCAACAAACATGGCTTCTGGCAGAATGGACTTCATCGCTTCGTGCAACTTGCCCGATTGAGTACGGTGGCATTCATCAACAAATACGAATAGGTCGCCTTTGGCTTTAAAGTCCGATGGTAGGGATTTCTTTAACTCGGCAATAAACTCATCCGTCGCGGTATCGTTTTCCGAATCAGACTGCCGACCAAATTTATGGACTAAAGAGCATACCAGCCAAGGGTTGGGCTGATTGAGCGTCGCCACCAAATCAGCACCGCTTTTGGTGCGATAAATATCCTCCTCGACACCGGTGAACACTTTTTCAATCTGTTCGTCCAGCTCAGTACGGTCAGTCACGATCAGCACACGAGCGTCTTTGACATTCTCACGTATCCATTTGGCCAGCCACACCATAGTGAGGCTTTTGCCAGAACCTTGCGTATGCCAAATAATGCCGCCTTCCCGCCTTGCGATATGGCGTTTTGCCGCTTCAATACCAAAGAATTGATTGTGGCGACAGGTCTTTTTTATACCCGCATCGAAAACAATAAAATCATGGATAATTTGCAGCAAGCGCGCTTTGTTACACACGCGACTCAGGTGAAAATCGAGTTTATGTTCGTATGGGTTGGTGCAATCTTCCTTCCACTCAAGGTAGTGCTTTTCTGGTGTCTCAATCGTGCCGTAACGCAAGCCTTGCGTATCGTTACCCGCCATCACCAGTTGCATGGTGGTAAAGAAGTTACGGATAAAATCTTTCTTCTGATTATCGAGGTTCTGGCGAATCCCTTCAGAGACAGACACCGAAGAGCGTTTCAGCTCAATCACGCCCAGAGCAATACCGTTAACATACAGCACTATGTCTGGGCGTTTTTTGTTCTCGCCCTTAATGGACACTTCTTCGGCAATGGCAAAATCGTTTGCTTCTGGGTTTTTCCAGTCAATCAGCCACACGGTTTCATTAAGATGGCCAGCACCTTCTTTTTCTTTCACGCCGTAACGCAGCAGGCGATAAACCTCTTTGTTGGCGTAATAGAGCTTTTTGCCTTCGCCCAGTGCCGCTGCCGTATCCAATTGGCGAATAGCACGATTAATCAACGCCTCGCTGACACCGCGTTTTTTTAGCCAATTAACGAGGATATCCACTTCAATATTTTTATTATTAGCGCGATCCTGCCAATCGCCTAAATAGCGATAGCCTAAGTCAGTTTGAAAAAACTGAACGATACGATTTTGGGTAGCACGTTCGCGTTGACCGACATTACTCATAGCTAAAACCCTTATTCGAGTCCTTAAAAAACACCATTAACATGGCTTGTTCATGCGTAGCTATTTGAGTTTTTGTCCATTCTCCATCAGCATTCATCAACTTAATCATTTCATACAGTTTTAGGGTATCAATACTTTTATCTGCGATGGCCGCTTTAAAATGATCACGCTTAGCGGTGGGTTGTAAGTTACTTAATTTTGAATTTTTGCTATGGCTAATCAAGCACAAATTACCAAAGCGATGCAAATCAGCATCCGGCAGTACATGATGCCCATCAAGTGGGTGCTGCGGATAAAAGTGTTCAACAGAGCTTCGGAAGGTAAACTCAAACTGAGTAATCACATCATCCGTTTTGTTTAGTTTTCCCTCACACCACAACAAGTAATCGAGATAGTTAAACACTAAGTTATTTTCAATTACGCCATAACGCAGCTTTACTAATACTTGCTGATTATTTGGATCAAATGCTGAATATTCTTTGTTTTGAAAAATCATTTGGTAGTAATCAGCAGGAGATGCACTTAAAAAACGACCATATACAAATTGACGAGATAAATATTCAAGCTTCTGCAAATAAAGACGAGGCGTAATTTCATCCATAGCAAACAAATGGAACAATGCACCATTTAACCAGTGCTTATAAACCAGTGTCGGTGTGGAAACATGCAAAGCACTTAACAGCATTAAAATCTGACGATTTATCCCTTCAAAGCCATCTTCATTATCCTGTTCTTCGCTGCCACCAAAAGTATTAATGTAGCTCTGACTCTTAGCGTTATAAAAATGCAGCTTTTTCAAGCTCCACCTATCTTTGCCATCACTAAATTCCCGCTTAATGATGTACTGGTCAAAAAGATATTTGCACTTGAGTAGCGCGAATACAAAGTCTTTAACTGCGTTAATTTTGTTACTGCCATTTTCTTTCAAGTAGGCGTCGAACTGCTCTAACAAACGCTTATCGTCCAACGCGATATCCTGTTTTGTTAACACTCGTAAAACATGCAGTAAGAAGTTAGAGAAATTAATGACGCTATTAAAGCGCTCTGGTGTAAACATTATATCAGCGCTAGAAGAGGACTGAGGTGGCTTTGCCAATATCTCATTGAGCGTCAGCGAAATGGTTTGAGTGTTTTCGCTCTTTTGAGTAGTTGCTTCGCAAATGCTTGTAGCTAAATCAGCGTAGCACGTTGGTTTAAATTGTCCCCAATCTTTACCAAAAATATTATGCCTTTCATAGGGGTTAAAGCCGTATTGAACGTAACGTTCCATATTAGCTGTTGCGTCCCACACTTTTCCTAACAGCTGTATACTCTGCTCACGCTCATAGGGGTCAGTGATTTCATTTAACACCGACATTAACCTTGCTTTAACGACTTCGTGCTTTTCTAGCTGCTCACCGCGATTATTCATTACCTCAAAATAATGATTTAAATCGGTATCTTTGGGCACAGATACTCGGGTTATTTCTACCTTTTCGTAAAGGTATTGGCAAAATCCTTCAAGCTTATCCCCCAAAGCTAATAAGCCCTTTTCTAGCAAAGAGAAACCATTCACCACATCGAGGTTGTAGTCATCGGTTTTTAAGTGTTCTAGTGCAACGCCTTGAATTAGGCAGGCAAAGGTATCCGATGATTTTTGGCGGCTTTCAAAATTGAGATTAGGAGTAGTGTACCAGCCCATATCGACAGTCACTTTGCCTGCAGCATATAAGCGTTTGAGAGCAAAGGTTAATAAGGTAAGTGTGGTAAAACGTTGTTGCCCATCAATCACTTCAAAGCTGCCATCGTTACGCTCAAACACGACCAACGTGCCAATGTAGTAGGTTTGATCTGGTTTACTATGTTGATAATCCAATACGTCTTGGATCAGTTGGTTGATTTCACCCTCACCCCACGCATAGTTCCGTTGATACATAGGGACGACATATTGGCTTGCATCACAAAGTAATTTTTTAACCTTAAAGCTGGCAATTGCTTTACCATCAGCCCCATCATTGTATTTCGTGTATGGCATCCGAACATTACTCATAGTACTTCATTTCCTTAAACAGCTCGGTAATTTCACTAAGATTGGTTCCCTTACAATCAGACTTTTTAAGTGTGGCTAACGGCCAATTTAAAACATCAGCTGGTTGCACCGCTTGCTTTATACGTTCAAAGACATTATGTGTCAGAGCGTGTTTATCCATGCGCTCTATACCGACGACTTGCATTTCTAATCGGCAGCTATATGCCCAAATAAACAGCTTCTCTATCGCTTGCGAAAGCTGATGTGCGCCAAACTTATCTAGATAAAAGATCACCGCACAATCAAACAGTGTGCGCACATAGCCATCCCCTGTGCGGGTTCGAGAGCGGTAGGTATTTATGGTATGTAAAATCTTACAAGCTAAGGGCTCTAGCTCATGGCCGAGTATGCGAATGCTCTGTTTTTCTTCACTAACCTTGGCCTTATCTTTTCTACTTCGTTCATCGCTTACGATCTCAGCTATTTTTTGTTGGTAATGGCTGGTCATTTCAAAAAAACGCCTACCATTTATGATCATCTGATCAAGGTGAAAAGGGAAACTCATGTGTTGGTGATCAATATGGCGCTGGTACTGGCCGTTATAGTCATCAACAAAATGGTGAGCGATTCGAAGCGGCTCCACATAAGGGTAAAGCCCTACCTGATCAAGATTGACTCCTTTAAATAAACCCACTTTTGATTTAGTAAAATACTGTGCCGATTTACCTTGTGCCCAGTTGCGAATACGAAACAAATAGTTGGAAAACAGTCGCGCCAACTGTTCACTTTCCAGGCTTTCCCAATGGCGCACCGAGTCAGCTTTAAGTTCAGTTTCGCTTTCTGAAAACTCACGCAGATGAAACGCTTTTAACAAATCATGAGGATCTAAATCTCGGCCTCTGGCGTTTTGCGAGTCAAAAAACTGGAAAGCCTCTGACACATCATCAAGCACAAAGGTAACCACTTCACAGCGGTTTAGTAAAAAATCGATATCGGCCTCGGTAAAGTCACTGCGAGCAACAGCACGTTTTGCCGCCATAAAGTTTTGATGCAAATTTCGGTGCGAAATATCACTATTAAAGGTTTGTCGATTTAAAAATGCATCAATCGGCACAGCAAGTGAGGCGAGTGTGTCTTTAACATCTTGCCGCTTTAGGTCATCCAAGCGCTCATCTAACAACGCCTTAACCAGAAGTACTAAGGTTAAAGTGCGCTGTTGTCCGTCAACAATATCGAGCGTTTTTAGTTTACTTTCTGAGTCTGAGTGCCTATGAAACACCACAGAACCCAAGCGATAAGCCGATTTATCCCGATATACTTTTAAGTCGCTCAACAAGTCAACTAGATTTGCATGTGTCCATTTATAAGGCCGTTGATAGGCTGGAATAGAGATGTTCGGTAAAGAAACTAACGTCTTCACCTGTATTACTTGTTTATCCAGCGTATTTTTTTGTTTTAGTTGCTCCGCAACAAAGGCCATAGCAGCCACTCCTTATTCCTTGTCATAAGGCAGCCGAGTCTTACCCGTCAGCAGCTCTTGCATCATGCCTTGTTTGATTTGGCGGGTTTTGCCAAGGCGTTGTTCCAGTGCCTGAATCTCTGCGTCCATATCGGAGAGGATGGTGGCAATGGCAGTTTGTTCTTCATATGAAGGAAAAGCAGCCTTGGTAGACTCCATTTTTTCTTTTGTGACATGCAGCATTGTTCCTCCACTAGAGGAGCTACGCTTTAACTTCTCAGTCATATCATCAAGCAAATAGAACAAGTAACTCTGGCTATAACCAACTTCACAAGCAATTTTCCAAATATGATAGTGATAAATCGCCTTAGGTCCTCGCCATATCACAGGACCAAAAGTTGCTGACCACATGAATAACAAATCACCGTATTTACAGTATTGCTTTTCAGGCAACTGTAAATTTGAATAGTAATACTCATCCCCTCGACCTGTTAAATTTTGCAATCTAATAACTGGGGTTCCACTATTTTCCCACTCATGCAACGAATACGCTCTACCATTAATAAATGAGCTAGCAGTACCTAAAGTCACAACCTCCCAATCCACTGGTATTTCCCCCAACTCACTTGGCTTGGTGCCTTTTGGCGTACCGTCTTCGCGCAAGGCAAACTGCGGCAGGCGGGTGCGGCCTGTGAGGAGCTGCTGCATAGTGGCAGTTTTGATAGCTTGTTTTTTTGCGATCAGTTTTTCTAATTCGCTAATCAACGCATCAACATCGGATAGTGCATTAGCGATGGCAGTTTGTTCTTTTTTAGAACTTGGATAAACCAAATAGATATCTTTTAGTGAATCCTGATTGATATTAGTATTTGCACTAATAGTGCTAGCACAAATAACACGATTTCTGAAAGACTCTTCATAAAAACAATGCTTTTTGAACTCTATAACTAATTGATTATCTGTACGAAATCTAATTAAAAATCCTGAATATACTGTATCCATCAAATCGGACATAACTACGGTAGTCAGACCTACACCACTGGGTTTTACTGAAGATCTAATAAAAAGTACATCTCCCTGAACAAGAGAATATTCCTTTTTGTCTAATTCAGTGGAATTAATCAGACCAAAATGTTCATCACCTATAATCTCAGGTTTGCCAAAGACATCCATCAGGTTAACAAAGGGATAACCGTAGCCAAAATCATCCGCCGATTTATTGATTCCATTCTTAAATTTCCCAATGACGCCTAATTTCTCAATAACCCAATCCTCAGGGATCACCCCAACTTCAGTCTGCTTATAACCAGCCGGAATGAGATTTAAACCCATTTCAACTACCCCGTTATTCATAGCTCCCACTCCAACCCCATCGCTTTTAAATGGCCTGCGACTTTCTCACTCAGATTTTTTACCGATTTAGTAATAGCCGGTAATGGCTCATTGTAGCGCTCTTCTAACTCTTTAACTCGATTTGCTAATTGCTGAGTCACGCGCTCAATTTCTGCCTCAATATTGCTTTGCAACGTCGCCAGCCATTTATCTTTTATAATCAAGGTGTTAATTTCGTCGATACTCAGTTTCGGGTATTGTTTAAACACCGCTAAATCGAGGGCATCTTGGGCTTTTTTTAGCGCTTTTTTAGCATTGGCTTCATTATCAAACAGCTTTTGAGCTTGTTTTAATGCCGATTTTTCATCGGGGTCAGTGGCAACTTTCAAACGTGCCGTGACTGTGGCTTTGGTGACTTTGTCTTTATCATTCAATGCCTCATTAAGTAGGCCGTCGTCACCGCTATTTTCCTCAAGATAGCTCTCTAACTCTTGACTGGCACTATCAAGTTTGCTTTGCAAGGTATCGATTTTAGTTTGTTCATCGGCAAAATAGCGTGCCACGATAAGTGCAGGGGGGATCAACTCAGCTTTATACTTGGTTTTACCAATCACTAAGTCAGGCGTTTCTCTCAGTTTTTCACCTTTTTTGACTTCTAACTCACGCAATACCTTACCTGTAGACCAACCATCTTGTACCAGTACGTACACATCGTCTTGCATCGTATCACTCCAGTAATCCATCAGGATCTGGTAGATATCGTATTTGCTCAGCAATGGTGTTTGTGAATAGCTTTGCAACAAACTTTCGCCAATTTCAGCGATTAACGCTTTAGGTGATGCTGCCAACTTACTGATTTAGTGTATGATGGTGTTTTTGAGGTGCT